>MCND01000043.1_pt1 | contig 58575 bp, 51 predicted proteins | sample 778211 | NCBI WGS metagenome assembly MCND01 (sample SAMN04296812, study PRJNA304217) | bioreactor metagenome | isolation source: activated sludge enriched with benzalkonium chloride | place: Turkey: Istanbul urban wastewater treatment plant
CACCCGCCGAGCCACGGCCAGGCCGGCGGCATCGGGCACCGGGTGGGCCGCTTCGACCACCTCGATCTTGTGGCAAGGGGCGCCGTGGCCATAGCGAGTGACCACCAGCCCACGGACTTCGCCCTGCCAGTTGCGTTCGACCACCTGGGCCATAGCCGCGGCGGCCTTGCCGGCGCCGATGACGATGACCCGGCCGCTGCGGTCGCTGGGTAGGTGGGCTTCGAGGACATGTTGCGGATGGGCGGCGTCGATGGCTGTGGCAAACAGCTCACGCAGCAATTGTTGCGGATCGACCGACATGGCGGGCTCCCGGATTCTTGTTATGGGGGCGTGAAACAGGTGTAGCCACCGCCAAGGGCGGTGTCAGGGTCGGCAGGGCCTGTCCGTGGCCCGCAGTGATGCGTTTCCTGCGGACCTTCGCACAGCCCGGGGCGGTGGCTACGAATGCTGCTTAGTGTTTGTCGCGGATCGAGAAGTTGGCCATGTGCTCCAGGCCCTTGATCAGGGCCGAGTGGTCCCAGTTGCCGCCACCGATGGCGTTGCAGGTGCTGAACACCTGCTGGGCGTTGGCGGTGTTGGGCAGGTTGATGCCCAGCTCGCGGGCGCCGCTGAGGGCCAGGTTGAGGTCCTTCTGGTGCAGGTTGATACGGAAGCCCGGGTCGAAGGTGCCCTTGATCATGCGTTCGCCATGCACTTCCAGGATGCGCGAGGAGGCGAAGCCGCCCATCAGTGCTTCGCGCACCTTGGCGGGGTCGGCGCCGTTCTTCGCGGCGAACAGCAGCGCTTCGGCCACGGCCTGGATGTTCAGGGCAACGATGATCTGGTTGGCCACCTTGGCGGTCTGGCCGTCGCCGTTGCCGCCGACCAGGGTGATGTTCTTGCCCATGCTCTGGAACAGCGGCAGGGCGCGTTCGAAGGCCTGGCTGTCGCCGCCGACCATGATGCTCAGGGTCGCGGCCTTGGCCCCGACTTCACCGCCGGACACCGGGGCGTCCAGGTATTGCGCGCCTTTTTCGTTGATCTTGGCGGCGAAGGCCTTGGTCGCGGTGGGCGAGATCGAACTCATGTCGATGACGATCTTGCCCTTGCCGATCCCGGCAGCCACGCCGTCGGCGCGCAGCAGCACGTCTTCGACCTGGGGGGTGTCGGGCACCATGATGATCACGAACTCGGCTTCCTGGGCCACTTCCTTGGGGGAGGCCAGGGCCACGGCGCCGGCGGCGATCAGGTCGGCCGGGGCCTTGCCGTGGTGTTCCGAGAGCAGCAGGTTGTGGCCGGCCTTCTGCAGGTTGGCGGCCATGGGGTGGCCCATGATGCCGGTGCCGATGAATCCGATTTTAGCCATGGGAAAATCCTCTTTTTATTGCTCTATAAGGTTGCGGGTGCCAAGGCATCCGTCTTGCGGGCAGCCTGGCCCCTACCGTAGGGGCGAGCAGCATCCGGCTGGCCCGCGATGAACGATGACGCGGTGGCCGATCAGATGGCGTTGTGGCTCTTGAGCCAGCCCAGGCCCGCTTCGGTGGTGGTCAGCGGCTTGTACTCGCAGCCGACCCAGCCCTGGTAGCCGATGCGCTCCAGGTGCTCGAACAGGAAGCGGTAGTTGATCTCGCCGGTGCCCGGTTCGTTGCGCCCGGGGTTGTCCGCCAGTTGCACGTGGTTGATCTGCTCCAGGTGGTTGGCCAGGGTCCGGGCCAGGTCTCCTTCCATGACCTGCATGTGATAGATGTCGTACTGCAGGAACAGGTTGGCGCTGCCGACCAGCTCGCGGATCGACAGCGCCTGGGCGGTGTTGTTGAGGTAGAAGCCGGGAATGTCGCGGGTATTGATGGCTTCCATTACCAGCTTGATGCCCACGGCCTGGAGCTTGTCGGCGGCGTACCTGAGGTTGTCGACGAAGGTCTTTTGCACCAGGGCCTCATCCACGCCCTGGGGGCGGATGCCGGCCAGGCAGTTGACCTGGGTGTTGCCCAGGACCTGGGCATAGGCGATGGCCAGATCGACCCCGGCGCGGAATTCCGCGACCCGGTCGGGCAGGCAGGCGATGCCACGCTCGCCCTTGGCCCAGTCGCCGGCCGGCAGGTTGAACAGCACCTGGGTCAGGCCGTGGGCGTCGAGCTGGGCCTTGATCTCGGCCGAGCTGAACTCATAGGGAAACAGGTACTCGACCCCGCTGAAGCCGGCATCGGCGGCAGCCTTGAAACGGGCGAGGAAGTCCTGTTCGGTGAACAGCATGGACAGGTTGGCGGCAAAACGCGGCATGGTGGTCTCCTGTGGATCTATCAAGTCCTGTCGCCGCTGGCACGGGCTGCGCAACGGTTCGAGGAACCTTGCGCGATACCAGAGCCCGTTTGGGGCGATCGCAGCCTTCGGCAGCGGCAACAGACACTGTGCGGGTGGGTCAGTCGAGCAGGGAAATTGCAGTGGGGGCGTCGTTGCCCACCAGTGCCAGGTCCTCGAACTCGTTGACCGCGTTGATCTCGGTACCCATGGAGATGTTGGTCACCCGTTCCAGGATGATCTCCACCACCACCGGTACCTTGAAGGTTTCGACCAGCTCCTGGGCCTGGCGCAGGGCCGGCTGGATATCCTTGGGCTCGAACACTCGCAGGGCCTTGCAGCCCAGGCCTTCGGCCACCGCGACGTGATCCACGCCGTAGCCATTGAGCTCGGGAGCGTTGAGGTTGTCGAAGGACAACTGCACGCAGTAGTCCATCTCGAAGCCGCGCTGGGCCTGGCGGATCAACCCCAGGTAGGAGTTGTTCACCACCACGTGGATGTACGGCAGGTTGAACTGCGCACCCACCGCCAGCTCTTCGATCATGAACTGGAAGTCGTAGTCGCCGGACAGTGCCACCACCTTGCGGCTTGGGTCAGCCTTGACCACCCCCAGGGCCGCAGGAATGGTCCAGCCCAGCGGGCCGGCCTGGCCGCAGTTGATCCAGTGGCGTGGCTTGTAGACGTGCAGGAACTGCGCGCCGGCGATCTGCGACAGGCCGATGGTGCTGACGTAGCAGGTGTCCTTGCCGAACACCTGGTTCATTTCCTCGTAGACCCGCTGCGGCTTGACCGGCACGTTGTCGAAGTGGGTCTTGCGCTGCAGGCTGGCCTTGCGCTGCTGACAGTCGTGCAACCAGGCGCTGCGGTCCTTGAGCTTGCCGGCCGCTTGCCACTCGCGGGCCACTTCCAGCAGTACGGTAAGGGCGCTACCGGCGTCGGAGACGATGCCCAGGTCGGGAGTGAAGACCCGGCCGATCTGGGTCGGCTCGATGTCCACGTGGATGAACTTGCGGCCTTCGGTGTAGACATCCACCGAGCCGGTGTGGCGGTTGGCCCAGCGGTTGCCGATGCCCAGTACGACATCGGACTTGAGCAGGGTGGCGTTGCCGTAGCGATGGGAGGTCTGCAGGCCGACCATGCCCACCATCTGCGGGTGATCGTCGGGAATGCTGCCCCAGCCCATCAGGGTCGGGATCACTGGGATGCCGGTCAGCTCGGCGAACTCCACCAGCAGCTCGCTGGCATCGGCGTTGATCACCCCGCCGCCGGCCACCAGCAACGGCCGTTCGGCCTGGGCCAGCAGGGCCAGGGCTTTCTCGGCCTGGACCCGGGTGGCCGAGGGCTTAGCCAGGGGCAGGGGCTGGTAGGCGTCGATATCGAATTCGATTTCCGCCATCTGCACGTCGAACGGCAGGTCGATCAGTACCGGGCCAGGGCGGCCGGAGCGCATTTCATAGAAGGCTTTCTGGAAGGCGTAGGGCACCTGGCCCGGCTCCAGCACGGTGGTGGCCCACTTGGTCACCGGCTTGACGATGCTGGTGATGTCCACGGCCTGGAAGTCTTCCTTGTGCAGGCGGGCACGGGGAGCCTGGCCGGTGATGCAGAGGATCGGGATGGAGTCGGCCGAGGCACTGTACAGGCCGGTGACCATGTCGGTGCCGGCGGGGCCCGAGGTGCCGATGCACACGCCGATGTTGCCGGCCTTGGTGCGGGTGTAGCCCTCGGCCATGTGCGAGGCGCCTTCGACGTGGCGAGCGAGCACATGATCGATGCCGCCGACTTTCTGCAGTGCGGAGTACAGCGGGTTGATGGCAGCGCCCGGGATGCCAAAGGCGGTGTCGACCCCTTCACGGCGCATCACCAGAACGGCGGCTTCGATTGCTCTCATTTTGCTCATGGTTTTGTGCCTCTTACGTTTTGTAATTGTATACAAGTGGCTTTGCGCAGAGTGTATTCACGGCGGGCTGCGCAGGTCAATGGCTTTTCTTGGAAGCAGACGGCTGCGTGTTTAGCCCCGATAAACCGGTGTCATTTTGTCGCATGGGCTATATTTCAACAATTATTGTATACAAAAACAAAGTTCATTGTGTTCTATTCGTTGCATCGAGCTTCTCCTGAAATGAGCTCCACCAGGCTTTCCAATAACAAGATGAGGACGGCACCCATGAGCGCTTTAACCTTGAAAGTCGCAATCAACCTGGCCAACCAGGCCATCCAGGCGGGGCGCAAGATCAGTGCCGCGCCACTGGCCATCGCGGTACTCGATGCCGGTGGTCATCTGGTGACCTTGCAAAGGGAGGATGGCGCTAGCCTGCTGCGCCCGCAGATCGCCATCGGCAAGGCCTGGGGGGCGATCGCCCTGGGCAAGGGTTCGCGCCTGCTGGCGCTGGATGCCCAGCAGCGCCCGGCCTTCATCGGCGCACTCAACAGCCTGGGGCAGGGCAGCGTGGTACCGGCGCCGGGCGGGGTATTGATTCGTGATCAGGCGGGCTTGGTGATCGGCGCCATCGGCATCAGTGGCGATACCTCGGACATCGATGAGCAGTGCGCCATCAGCGCCATCGAAGCCCAGGGCCTGGCCGCGGATGCAGGCGTCAGCGCCTAGGTCGCGCAGTACGTGTAGCCGCTGTCGAACCTGCGAGGCTGCGATCGGGTGCGCGTCGCCCGCCAAACCGGGCGACGCGGTACCTCAGGTTAATTGCCGATAGCCACCAGGGGGCTCGTGCCGAGCCGTACGCAGCCTGCGGGAACCCCATGGCGCCCTTGAACCGGGCGGCGCCAGGAGGGCGGGTTATGCGGATTCGGGCTCGCAGCCCTTGAGTACCAGGCGGATGATGGTCTGGGCGGCGGCTTCGTAATCTTCGTCAGCCAGCTTGGCCTTGCCGGTGACCACCGAGATCTGCCAGTCGAAGTCGGCGTAGGTCTGGGTCGCGGCCCAGATGCTGAACATCAGGTGGTGCGGATCCAGGGGCGCGATCTGGCCACGGTCGATCCAGGTCTGGATGCACTCGATGTTGTGCTTGGCCTGGGCGTTGAGCTGTTCCACCTGGTCCGGGCTCAGGTGCGGCGCGCCATGCATGATCTCGCTGGCGAACACCTTGGAGGCGAAGGGCAGGTCGCGGGAGATGCGGATCTTCGAGCGAATGTAGCCGCTGAGCACCTCGCTGGGCACGCCGTCGGCGTTGAATGGAGTGGAGGCCTGGAGAATGGGCTCGATGATGCTTTCGAGCACCTCGCGATAGAGGTTTTCCTTGGACTTGAAGTAGTAGTAGACGTTGGGCTTGGGCAACCCGGCCTTGGCGGCGATGTCGCTGGTCTTGGTCGCAGCGAAGCCCTTGTCGGCAAACTCTTCGCTGGCGGCTCGCAGAATCAGTTCTTTATTGCGCTCGCGGATGGTGCTCATAAACCAGGGGATTCCTTGCCTGTTCGGGCGGTTGCGCATGGTAGCACCGGGGTTGCGAGAGGCTCAAGAATGCCCACTGGGCAGCTTTTTTCCGAGTTGAAGGGGGCTTTTGGGGCAAGGGCGAGCGCATGCGCTCCTGGAGCGATCGACGCTTATAGGGGGCATGGCGGAGCCGGTCGCTATCTCGCCGGTAGCCTATGCCACAGGCTATGCTGCGGCCTCATTTGACGAAGGGAAGCCTGGCCCATGGCAGGAAGCAGTTTGCTGGTCTTGATCGACGATATCGCCGCGGTGCTGGATGACGTGGCCTTGATGAGCAAGATGGCGGCGAAGAAGACCGCCGGGGTCCTGGGGGATGACCTGGCCCTCAACGCCCAGCAGGTATCGGGTGTTCGTGCCGAGCGCGAGATTCCGGTGGTCTGGGCCGTTGCCAAGGGCTCGTTTCGCAACAAGCTGATCCTGGTACCGGCGGCGCTGGCCATCAGTGCCCTGGCGCCCTGGCTGGTGACGCCCTTGTTGATGCTCGGTGGCGCCTACCTGTGTTTCGAGGGTTTCGAGAAACTGGCGCACAAGTACCTGCACGCCGCCGATGCGGGTGCCGAGCCTGTGCAAAGCCAACAGGCGCAGGTCGATCCGTCGCTGGACCTGGTGGCCTTCGAACAGGACAAGATCAAGGGAGCGATCCGCACTGACTTCATTCTCTCCGCAGAAATCATCGCCATCACCCTGGGCACCGTGGCCGGCGCTTCGCTGGCCCAGCAGGTAGTGGTGCTTTCGGGAATCGCGGTGGTGATGACGGTGGGGGTCTATGGCCTGGTGGCCGGTATCGTCAAGCTCGATGACCTGGGGCTGTGGCTGGCAGGCAAGCCTGGGGCCCTGGCCAGGCGAGTTGGCGCGGCGATCCTGCGGGCGGCGCCATTGATGATGAAGAGCCTGTCGGTGATCGGTACTGCCGCGATGTTCATGGTCGGCGGCGGCATCCTGACCCATGGGGTTCCCGCCTTGCATCACCTGATCGAAGACCTGGCCGGGCGCAGTGCCTCGCTGCTCGGCGCCGTTGCGGTGCTGACGCCGACCCTGCTCAATGCCGTGGTCGGGGTCATTGCCGGGGCTCTGGTGCTGGCGGCGGTGACGCTGGCGGGCAAGCTCTGGCGTGGCCTGCGCGGTTGAGCCTGGCCTCAGGCCGCGGCTTGCTCTGCCTCCGGGCGTGGGGCTTGTGCCTGTTGGCGGCACCAGCGGCGCCAGGTGGCCTGCAACTGCATGAGCGCAGCGTGGGCCATCTCCCGTGAGGTTTCGGGGAGGTTGGGGGCGCTTGCCAGTGCCTGGAGCAAGGATCGCGTCGGGCCATCCAGTTGGTCGTGGCGCAGGGTCGTAGGGCCGCCGCTCCTGAGCAGCATCGCCAGGTGATTCAGATAGCGATCACGCTCGATGGCCAGGGCGCCGCGAGTGGTGTCCAGGCAGCCGCGCAGCTGTAGCAGCTCGTCTCCCAGGTCCAGCCCCTGGAGGCCATTGTCCCAGTGGTCGCGGCGGTTCTCGGGTTGCATCTGCCAATACCGGGACACGCGGATCAGGCGATCGGCCATGCGTCCGCCGAACCAGCTTTCGGCCTGCTCCAGCGGCCTTGAAGTGAGCTGTGCCAGGTCGAACAAGGAGGCTTTGAACATCCGGCGGTAGTGATGCTCCCCCGGGCTCAGGCTGACCAGGCGCAGCACCACCACGGCAATAGCGACGCCCATCAGGGTGGCCATGGCCTTGTTCAGGAAGGCGGCCAGGTCATAGGTCATCAGGTTGCCGGGGCCGACGTTGTTGACGAAGAAAATGCAGAAGGCCGACGCGATCGGTGCCAGTTTCGGCCGGCTCATGCAGAGCGACGCGAAAAATAGCGGCACGCCAAGGCCCAGGTACAGCAGGGGAAAGCCATCCCAGCCGGGGAGCAGGCCGAGGCCGACGAAGCCTGCGACAGGAACCGACAGGGCGATACCCTTGAGGAAGTTCAGGCAGGCTGCTGCAGGGTTCTCGCGGCCGGCGAACAGACTTAGCACCACACCGCAGATGGAGACCGCCCCCAGGCCCGAAGGCCAGGCGCAAAGGAGCCAGAAAGCGGCCACGGCGAGAAAGGCCAGGGCACTGCGCAATCCGCCCAGCAAGCCTTGCTCAAGGTCTCGGTGCCAGGACAAGGCTCCTGGGGCGCCGGGAGGAACCAGGCCCTGTTCCAGGGCACTGACGCTACGAGCACTTTGCGCCACCAGGTCCAGCACCTGGGACAGTTGCAGCAGGCAGAGACGGGCTTCGGTCGATTGCGAGCGATCGGCCAAGCCTTGTTCCAGGCGCTGGGCCAGGGCGGCCAAGGGCGACTCATGCTCGGCTGCCAGGGCCTGGCTGGTTTCGCGGATCAGCGCTTGCACCGATTGTGCCTCTTGCGGTTCGAGCAACTGTCGCTGTCGGGCCACGCTCCTGGCGGCGCGCAGCAGGCCCAGCAGGTCACGACTCAGAACGCGCAATGCCTGGGAACGGCGGCGCCCCTGTGCGCCCTCGAACCAGGCGTGATCGCGCTGGGCATCCACGGTGACGATGCTGCCCAGGGCGAGCAGCAGGCCCTGGCGTTGGTCATCCCCCAACAGTTCCGACGCTGTGGCGCGGCGCCCGGCCAGCCAGGCTGCCCGGCCCTGGGCGGCGAGGGCCTGCTCGACCCGGCGTGGCCAGAGCACGAGGCTGGCCACGCAGGCGCAAATGATCCCCAAGCCGATCTCCGAACAACGTGCCACCGCCTGGTCGAACACCTGCAAGGGCGCCACAGTGGCGGGCAGGGCAATGATTGCCGCGGTATAGCCGGCCAGCACGAATCCGTAGGCGGCATGGTTGCGCAGCAGCGAGGCGCCGGTGGTACACAAGGCCAGCCACAGGGCCATGGCCAGCAGGAACAGCAGCGGTGCCTGGCCCAGCAGACCGATGAGCAGGATCGATGCCAGGGCTCCGATCACCGTGCCCAAGAGACGATAAGCCCCCTTGGCCAGGACCATGCCGCTGCTGGATTGGCTGACGATGAACACGGTGGTCAGGGCCCATTGCGGTTGTTGAAAATCCAGGCGCAGGGCCAGGTAGAGCGCCAGTCCACCGGCAATCAGGTTCCGGGTGGCGAACAGCAGGTCCGAGGGGGTGGGAGCGAAGAGGGCTTGCCAGGTATCGGCGACACGAAAAGTCGGCAGTTTCATGTTGTGGCCACATAGATAGCTAGCTAACGATTAGCATCGTATCTACATTGCCTGAAGCTGCCAATGGTTGTTTCGAGCCTGGCGGGGCCGGTTGAAAGGTATGGCTGAATGGCGGGAACTGGCCGCCCTCCGATGGAAGGGCGGCCGGGCACTTACTCGGCGATCTGCAGCTTGCGGGCTTCGGTATAGACGTAGCGCACTTGTTCGTACTCGAACGGCGAGTTCAGCTCGCCGTAGCGGAAGTTGGTCTGGTAGCGCTTGTCGACACCGCGCAGCAGCCAGAGCTCCGGATGGTTCTTGCTGACTTCGGCGACATTGAGGAAGTTGATCGCCGATTCGGCGGTGTAGTCCACTGCCAGGCCGGCGGTGTCGCGCAGGTTCGACGGGCCGAGGATTGGCAGCACCAGGTAGGCCCCGCCAGGAACGCCATAGAAACCCAGGGTCTGGCCGAAGTCTTCGCTCTGGCGCGGCAGGCCCATCTTGGTGGCCGGGTCCCACAGGCCGGCAATGCCGATGGTGGTGTTGAGCAGCAGGCGGGCCGTGGTTTCCATCGAGCGCTGGCCCTTGAACTGCAACAGGCTGTTGAGCAGGTTGGGCACGTCGCCCAGGTTGTTGAAGAAGTTGCTGACCCCGGTGCGCAGGAACCTTGGCGTCACGTAGCGGTAGCCATCTACAACAGGCAGGAACACCCATTGGTCGAAGCGGTAGTTGAAGTGATAGACCCGGCGGTTCCAGGACTCCAGCGGGTCATAGACGTTCAGTGCACTGAGGGTCGAGCGTTCGAATTCACGCTGGTCCAGGCCCGGGTTGAACTTGAGTTGTTGCAGTGGCTCGGTGAACCCGTCGGGATCGGGGGCGGTGGTGGTGCCGGCCAGGCTGTTATCGGCCTGGGCATAGCCTGTGCAGAGCAACGCAGCGATAAGCAGGAGATGTTTAGCCACGGAAGAACTCCAGCATGGCGTCGCTGTTGACGCGGTAGTTGAGGTTGCCGCAGTGGCCACCATGGGGGTAGACGGTCAGGCGCTCGCCAAAGGTCCGGCGCAGGAAGCCCAGGTCGCCGGGGCCCAGGATCACGTCGTCGGCGTTATGCATCACGGCGATCTTCGGGCTGGCCTTGAGGTAATCCTGCAGGGCGTAGAGGCTGACCTGGTCGACCAGTTGCAGCAGGCTGCCGCCATCGGTGCGGGCGCGCCACATCGGGATCACTTGCTCGGTCAGGTAGCAGTCGAAGTCGCATTGCAGGGCACGCTTGAGGAAGGGCGTGAGGCTGGTGCCCTCGCGGATCGGGTACTTGGGCGGGGTAATCAGGCCGCGACGGTTGATCAGGTCCGAGGTGAAGGCGATGTCAGCCGCCGAGAAGCGGAAGGAGGTGCCGATCAGCATCGCCATCTGCTCGTTGCTCAGGTGCTGCTTGGATTGCTGCAGGTCGTAGAGCAGGGCATCGGTCAGGTCGATGTAGCCCTTCTGCTGGAAGTAGCGGGTGAGCTTGGCCAGCATCAGTTCGTAGAAGGTAGTGCTGTTGTTGATGCCCTTGACCTCGGTCTGCACCAGTTTGTCGAGGTTGGTGATCGAGGTGTAGAGGTTGACCGGAGGGTTGAGCAGCAGGACTTTCTTGAAGTTGAAGGTACGCCGGGTTTCGTCGAGCTTGCTGACGAACGCGGCATCCAGGGCGCCGAGGCTGTAGCCGGTGAGGTAGAAATCAGTGATCGGCAGCTTGGCATTCTGTGCCCGCACAGCCTGCATGACCCGGTAGAGATCCTGGGCGTCCTCGGCGGTCACGCCCGGGGTGGCGAAGCGCGAGGCGGCGCTGATGAAGTCGAAGCTGGTGGGCGAGGACAGCTGCACCACGTGGTAGCCGGCCTTGTAGTAGAGCTTCTTCAGGTATTCGTTGAGTGTGCTGTCGTAGCGTGCGCCAGTACCGGCGATCAGGAAGATCAGCGGGGCTGCATGGTCCTGGGTGGCGATGCGGTAGGTGAGCTTCTTCACCGCCCAGAAATTGTCCGGGAGGGTGAATTCACGCTCCGGGCGCAGGGTCAGGCTGTAGTCCGACTGACGGATGTCTTCATCGGAAGGCAGCTCCGGGCGCAGGTCCGGCGGCGTGGTGACGATGGTGGCTTCGAAGGGATTGGTCAATGGATAGCCGTAGCCGGCCGGGTCGACATCGACCGCCAGTGCGGACGCACTCAGGATAAGGCCGCCGAACAGGGCGGCGAAGCGCAAGGAACGAAGCATGACTGTATCCCTAGAAGGAAGGTGCCGAATGAGGTTCGCAGGCTATGACCACCGGGCTGCTGACGAAGTGCCATGGCTGGTTCAAATAACGCCTGGGTGCATCTGGCCGGGGTGATAGTAGCCGGACGATACACGTTGCCACCCCGAGCTGAACAGCTATCTGTGCGTCGTGCTTGCCAAGCGTGGCCGGAGCATTATGCTGGGCGCCGTTTTGATTGTTCGGAGTGTTGCATGTCTAGCCGCTTTCCCGTGATTGCCCTGCTCGTTGCCTTGCCGTTGTGGCTGGCCGCCAGCTATGGCCTGCGTTACGGCTTCATGGAGGACGCTCGCTGGGTGGGCGTCTGTATCGACGAGGCCGGGCGCTGGGAGTGTTCCCTGCGTTCCAGCCTGGGATGGATGATCCACTTCAAGGTGCTGGGTTGGAGTGCCCTGGGGGCGGCGCTCCTGGCGTTCGTCGTGCCCGGACGCGCTGGCTGGGGGCTGGCGACGCTGGCGTTGCTGGCCGCCATTCCGGCGTTGGTGCTGTACAACACCACCCTGGCGGTATTTGCCCTGGTGCTCGCGAGCCTGCGCCTGGTACGTGCCAGGCGCTGCTAGCCCGTCGGTTTCAGGCGATACGGGCCCTCAGGCTGCGCCACAGGGCGGCGACCATTAGCAGGCTGACCAGCGCCCATCCCCAGGCTTGCTGGTTGGCCAGGCCTTCCTGGTACAGCTGGGGTGCGATGGCCGCACCGATGATGAAGGTCAGCAGGGCTATCTCGCGACGTGGCACTCGTACTGGCCGGCACACGAATGCCAGCGCCGGCAGCAGCAGGGCGGCACTGGGGAAGCTGCGATAACGCGGATCGAATACCAGTTCCAGTGCCATCACCGCCGCGGCGAAGCCGGCTGCCGCCAGCCACCAGCCGGCGCGCTTCTCCAGGGTCGTGAAGAGCCGTTGGCGCCAGCCTTCACGTGGGCTCAGGGCCAGTGCGCAGTGAGCCAGGACCAGCAGGTTCAGACCCAGTAGCAAGGCTGCCCAGGCCCATTCGCCGGCGAAACGGCTGGTGACTCGCGTCAGTTCTGCGAAGGTACCGATGCTGCAGGCCGCCAGGGCCCCCAGCAATGGCAGCAGTAGGGCGGCTTTGGCGCTGCGGACTCGACCGCCGAGTACCAGGGTGCTGGCGAAGATCACCGCTCCCAGTCCCAGCCACAGCGGCCAGAAAGGCAGGTTGGAGACTGGCCCGGCAAGGATGCCCTTGTCCTGGCGATTGGCATCGAACAGCCCCCAGTAGCCGCCGACTGCCCCTTCGCTGGCGCGCTTCCAGGGTTGGTCGAAGGCCTCGATCAGGTTGTAGTGCCAGCCGTTCTGTTCTGCCAGGGCGACGAAACCGCGGATGAACCTGGCCTCGTTGACCCGGCTGGGGAGTGCGGTTTCGCGCTGGCGGCCCTCGCTGGGCCAGCCGGTTTCACCGATCAGTACGTCCTTGGGGGCGAAGCGGTTGCCGAACACCTGGCGTACTTCGGCCACATGATTGAGGGCTACGTCGATGTTCGATGGATCGTCTTCCCAGTAGGGCAGCAGGTGGATGGTCAGGAAGTCCACGGCGGGGGCGATTTCGGGATGCTTGAGCCAGAACTCCCAGACGTCGGCGTAGGTCACCGGCTGCTTGACGTTGTGCTTGACCTTGAGGATCAGGCGCGCCAGCTGTGGGCCGGTGACCTCCTTGCGCAGCAGCGCTTCATTGCCGACGATCACCGCGCTGACCACGTCCGGATTGGCGTTGGCCGAGGCGATCAACAGATCGACCTCTTTCTCGCTGTCCACCGGATTGCTGTTGATCCAGGCGCCGATCATCAGCTTCAGGCCGTGCTTGCGCGCCAGTTCCGGCAAGGCTTCCAGGCCGCTCATGGAGTAGGTGCGGATGCACTCGAAGCGGGTGGCCAGCAGCGCCAGGTCGGCATCCATGCGTTCGGGCCGCAGCTTGAATGGCTGGTCGAATGGCGACTGGTCCTTGTCGAACGGGGTGTAGGAGGCGCATTGCAACTTGTGGCTGGCGCTGGCGACATCCGGCAATTGCACCGGCTGGCCGAGGCCGTACCAGTAGCTGCAGAGGGCGATCAGGCCCAGCAGGCAGGCAAGCAGATAGGCGAGGGCGGGAAAACGAGGGGTGGCGGGCATGGTCAGGCCGTCAGGGGAACGAAGCCCGGCATCTTACCTGCATTCGCCCGCAGCTTGGTGGCCGGCATGATCCAGGCATGCAAAGTTCGGGCGGACCTGCTGGCCCTGAGAGGCGGATGCTGGCTACTGGCTTTCTGATGTCGCTGCTTGTTGCCTTGAGGTCGCAGCCAGAGCAGGTCGCGGATGGTGGCGGGTTGATGATCCAGGCATCAGTACTCCGCTGATGATCGAACGCGTTCGCGGTGAGGCGTGACGGAGGCGCCGAGCACCATAACCATACGTTGATGTGCCCGGCAGCCGCCCGGCACTGCACTTTTCGGGGAAGTAACGATGAAGATGCGACGACTCTTAGGCGTAGGTGCCGCAATGGTACTTGCCCTTGGCTCCAGCTTGGCCAGCGCCGACAGCAAGACCCTGAGCATCGGCTATGTCGATGGCTGGTCCGATAGCGTGGCGACGACCTACGTGGCCGCGGAGGTGATCAAGAAGCTCGGTTATGACGTCAAGCTGCAGGCGGTGGCGACCGGGATCATGTGGCAGGGCGTGGCCACCGGCAAGCTCGATGCGATGCTGTCGGCCTGGCTGCCGGTGACCCATGGCGAGTACTGGACCAAGAACAAGGACAAGGTGGTGGACTATGGCCCCAACTTCAAGGACGCCAAGATCGGGCTGATCGTGCCGGAGTACGTCAAGGCCAAATCCATCGAGGATCTCAAGACCGATACCAGCTTCAAGAGCAAGATCGTGGGTATCGACGCCGGCTCCGGCGTCATGCTCAAGACCGACCAGGCGATCAAGGACTACGGGCTGGACTACAAGCTGCAAGCCAGCTCCGGGGCGGCGATGATCGCCGAACTGAGCCGTGCCGAGGAGAAGCAGGAGTCCATCGCGGTGACGGGCTGGGTGCCGCACTGGATGTTCGCCAAGTGGAAACTGCGCTTTCTCGATGACCCCAAAGGCGTGTATGGCGCCGCTGAAACCGTCAACAGCATCGGTAGCAAGGATCTGGCGAAGAAGGCGCCGGAGGTGGCAGCGTTCCTGAAGAAGTTCCAGTGGGCTTCGAAAGACGAAATTGGCGAAGTGATGCTGGCCATCCAGGAGGGCGCCAAGCCTGATGTTGCGGCCAAGGATTGGGTCGGCAAGCACGCTGATCGAGTGGCCGAGTGGACGGCTAAATAGCAGCGCAGCGTCTATATCAAGGGTCTCGGGGCCATTCGCGGCAAAGTCGCGGATGGCCCTGTTTTTTTGCGGGGGAGAATTGGCGCGGGGGTTAATGTCGTTCTAATACTAAGGTCGTCTAGAACCTGCCGGATAGCCGCATAGAGTGGATTAGGTTCCACCTAAAATCTGTGCTGCGAGGATAAAAACAATGAACGACAGCATTTACCTCTCGATTCAAAACAGCCCGCGTTTCAAGGAGCTGGTCAGTAAGCGGGAGCGGTTCGCCTGGATTCTTTCGGCGATCATGCTTGGGCTTTACTCGGCTTTCATTCTGCTGATCGCCTACGGGCCCCAGGTCCTGGGGGCCAAGCTCAGTCCTACCTCTTCCATCACCTGGGGCATCCCCATCGGCGTTGGCTTGATTGTCTCGGCCTTCATCTTGACGGCCATCTATGTGCGGCGCGCCAACGGTGAGTTCGACGAGCTGAACAAGGCGATCCTGAAGGAGGCCCAGCAATGATCCGCCGTCTATTCGCTGCACTCGGCCTTGCCGCGTTCGCTCCGGCCCTATGGGCCGCTGACGCCCTGACGGGCGAGGTCCACAAGCAACCCCTCAATGTATCGGCGATCGTGATGTTCGTGGTGTTCGTCGGTGCCACCTTGTGCATCACCTACTGGGCTTCCAAGCGCAACAAGTCGGCCGCCGACTACTATGCGGCGGGTGGCAAGATCACCGGTTTCCAGAATGGCCTGGCGATTGCGGGCGACTACATGTCGGCGGCGTCCTTCCTGGGAATTTCCGCCCTGGTGTTCACCTCCGGCTATGACGGGCTGATCTACTCCATCGGCTTTTTGGTGGGCTGGCCGATCATTCTGTTCCTGATCGCCGAGCGCTTGCGCAACCTGGGCAAGTACACCTTTGCCGACGTGGCGTCCTATCGCCTCGGGCAGACCCAGATCCGCACCTTGTCTGCCTGTGGTTCGCTGGTGGTGGTGGCGTTCTACCTGATTGCGCAGATGGTGGGTGCCGGCAAGCTGATCCAGCTGCTGTTCGGCCTCGACTACCACGTCGCAGTGATCCTGGTGGGCATCCTGATGTGCCTGTACGTATTGTTCGGCGGCATGCTGGCCACCACCTGGGTGCAGATCATCAAGGCGGTCCTGCTGCTCTCCGGCGCGTCGTTCATGGCCTTGATGGTGATGAAACACGTCAATTTCGATTTCAACACGCTGTTCTCCGAAGCAATCAAGGTCCACCCCAAGGGTGAGGCGATCATGAGCCCGGGCGGCCTGGTGAAGGATCCGATCTCTGCGTTCTCGCTGGGCCTGGCACTGATGTTCGGTACTGCGGGCCTGCCGCATATCCTGATGCGCTTCTTCACCGTGAGCGATGCCAAGGAAGCCCGCAAGAGCGTGCTCTATGCCACCGGTTTCATCGGTTACTTCTACATCCTGACCTTCATCATCGGTTTTGGCGCGATCCTGCTGGTGAGTACCAATCCAGACTTCAAGGATGCCGCTGGCGCCTTGCTGGGCGGTAACAACATGGCGGCGGTGCACCTGGCCAATGCCGTGGGTGGCAGCGTGTTCCTGGGCTTCATCTCGGCGGTGGCCTTTGCCACTATCCTGGCGGTGGTTGCAGGCTTGACCCTGGCAGGCGCTTCGGCGGTCTCCCATGACCTGTACGCCAGCGTGCTCAAGAAGGGCAAGGCCAACGAGAAAGACGAGATCCGCGTGTCCAAGATCACCACGGTGACCCTGGGTGTGCTGGCCATCGGCCTGGGCATTCTGTTCGAGAGCCAGAACATCGCCTTCATGGTGGGCCTGGCGTTCTCCATCGCGGCCAGTTGCAACTTCCCGGTGCTGTTGCTTTCCATGTACTGGAAGAAGCTGACCACCCGTGGTGCCATGATCGGTGGCTGGATGGGACTGATAAGCGCAGTGGCGCTGATGATCCTCGGTCCGACCATCTGGGTGCAGATCCTGCATCACGAGAAGCCGATCTATCCGTATGAGTACCCGGCGTTGTTCTCGATGCTTATCGCCTTCGTTGGTATCTGGTTCTTCTCCATCACCGACAAGTCGGCCTCTGCGGCCAACGAAAGGGCGTTGTTCTTCCCGCAGTTCGTGCGTTCGCAAACCGGCCTGGGTGCCAGTGGTGCGGTGTCGCACTAAGCGGTCTCCGACGTTCGGCTTCTATATAGAGGCAAAGTGATAGCGAAATGCCCTGGTCGAAAGGCCGGGGCATTTTTCATTGCCCAGGAAATGACCGCAGGGTTGTGGTGTGAGGGGATGGCTCGATGCCAGGGCTTGGTGGTCGTGACGGCGAAGTGGCTTTATGCAAAGACAGGGCAGGGGCAAAAAAATACGGCCTCTGAACAGAGGCCGTATTCGATGGAGCTAAGAACGGTAGTGCAAGGCCGGTCTTACTTGCGGTCTTCCAGCTTGGTGATGTCGCGCGACTCGTAGCCGGTGTACAGCTGGCGAGGACGGCCGATCTTGTAGGGGCTGGAGAGCATTTCTTTCCAGTGCGAGATCCAGCCGACGGTACGCGCCAGGGCGAAGATCACGGTGAACATGCTGGTTGGAATGCCGATGGCCTTGAGGATGATCCCCGAGTAGAAGTCGACGTTCGGGTACAGCGAGCGTTCGATGAAGTACGGGTCGGTCAGGGCGATCTCTTCCAGGCGCATGGCCAGTTGGAGTTGTGGATCGTTGTTGATGCCCAGTTCCTTGAGTACTTCGTCGCAGGTCTGCTTCATCACGGTGGCGCGAGGGTCGCGGTTCTTGTACACGCGGTGACCGAAGCCCATGAGCTTGAACGGGTCGTTCTTGTCCTTGGCCTTGGCGATGAACTTGTCGATGTTCGAGACATCGCCGATTTCATCGAGCATGGTCAGCACGGCTTCGTTGGCGCCGCCGTGAGCCGGGCCCCAGAGTGCTGCGATGCCGGCAGCGATACAGGCGAACGGGTTGGCGCCCGAAGAGCCTGCCAGGCGTACGGTGGAGGTGGAGGCGTTCTGCTCGTGGTCGGCGTGGAGGATGAAGATCCGGTCCATTGCCTTGGCCAGTACCGGGCTGATCGGTTTGATCTCGCACGGGGTGTTGAACATCATGTGCAGGAAGTTTTCCGCGTACGACAGGTCGTTGCGCGGGTACATCATCGGCTGGCCCATGGAGTACTTGTAGACCATCGCTGCCAGGGTCGGCATCTTGGCAACCAGGCGCACGGCGGAAATCTCGCGGTGCTGCGGGTTATTGATGTCCAGGGAGTCGTGGTAGAACGCCGAGAGTGCACCGACTACGCCGCACATGACCGCCATCGGGTGGGCATCACGACGGAAACCGTTGAAGAAGCTCTTCAACTGCTCGTGAACCATGGTGTGGTTCTTCACAGTGCTGACGAACTGGGCCTTCTGCTCGGCATTCGGCAGTTCACCGTTGAGCAGCAGGTAGCAGGTTTCCAGGTAGTCCGACTTTTCAGCCAGTTGTTCGATCGGGTAGCCGCGATGCAGCAGGATACCCTGGTCGCCGTCGATGTAGGTGATCTTCGACTCGCAGGAGGCGGTCGACATGAAACCCGGGTCAAAAGTGAAGCGGCCCGTGGCCGTCAGGCCCCGAACATCGATTACATCGGGACCAACGGTGCCGGTTAAAATGGGCAGCTCGACGGGGGCTGCGCCCTCGATGATCAACTGCGCTTTTTTGTCAGCCATGTGGCCTCCTATTTATGCTTGAAATCATCAGACAGACCCCCCACGCAGGGCCCGCACCACTATAGTGAGATAAATCCGAATGTCAATTTGCCTAAAGTCTTGTCCCAGAAGGCTTTGGGAGGGATTTTTTAGCGAAATTCACTGCCATTTACGCCTTTTATGAAGGTAACGCAATCAGCTATTAGGGGAAGGTGTTTGCGTTGTCATTAGTAGCCTAACTGTCTATACTCGGCCACCGACCGCCATGGGCTTCTGGGCCCGTTTTGATGGGGGTCGCACTCCCTGGGTGGTGGTTACCTGACCAGTGCACTCCCCAACAACTTTGCCCTGATTGTTAGGGGCTCTTCAGTGTGAAAAAAGCCGTGAATAGCCAACGACCTGTAAACCTAGACCTAAGGACCATCAAACTCCCCATTACCGGCGTTACGTCGTTTCTCCACCGTGTTTCCGGCATCATTCTCTTCCTGGGCATCGGCATCATGCTGTACGCATTGAGCAAGTCCCTGGGCTCCGAGGAAGGTTATGCCGAGGTGAAGGCGTGCTTGACCAGTCCGCTGGCCAAATTCGTTGCATGGGGCCTCCTGTCCGCCTTGCTGTACCACCTGGTGGCGGGTGTACGCCATCTGATTATGGACATGGGCATCGGTGAGACGCTGGAAGGCGGCAAGCTGGGCTCGAAAATCGTTATCGCCGTATCCGTGGTGGTAATCGTTCTGGCGGGAGTTTGGATATGGTAACCAGCGTTACGAACCTGTCGCGTTCAGGCCTTTATGACTGGATGGCGCAGCGTGTGTCTGCGGTCGTTCTCGCGGCTTATTTCATTTTCCTGATCGGATACCTCGTAGCGAATCCGGGCATTGACTACACCCAGTGGCATGGCCTGTTCGCAAACAACTGGATGCGTATCTTCAGTCTGCTGGCCATGGTGGCCCTGGGCGCTCACGCCTGGGTCGGCATGTGGACTATCTCGACTGACTACCTGACGCATATGGCGCTGGGCAAGTCGGCGACAGCAGTACGTTTCCTTTTCCAGGCAGTATGCGGCGTCGCAATGTTCGCTTACTTCGTCTGGGGTGTGCAGATTCTCTGGGGTATCTGATTCATGGCTAACATTCCAACCATTTCTTTCGACGCCATCATCATTGGCGGCGGCGGCGCTGGCATGCGTGCTGCGCTGCAGCTGGCCCAGGGCGGCCATAAAACCGCGGTGATCACCAAGGTTTTCCCGACTCGTTCGCACACTGTATCTGCCCAGGGTGGCATCACCTGCGCGATCGCCTCGGCGGATCCGAACGATGACTGGCGCTGGCACATGTACGATACCGTCAAGGGTTCCGACTACATCGGCGACCAGGACGCTATCGAGTACATGTGTCAGGAAGGTCCGGCTGCGGTCTTCGAGCTGGATCACATGGGCCTGCCGTTCTCCCGCACCGAAACCGGTCGTATCTACCAGCGTCCTTTCGGCGGTCAGTCCAAGGACTACGGCAAGGGTGGCCAGGCTGCCCGTACCTGCGCTGCTTCCGACCGTACCGGTCACGCACTGCTGCACACCCTGTATCAGGGCAACCTGAAAGCCGGTACCACTTTCCTCAACGAGTACTACGCAGTTGACCTGGTGAAGAACCAGGACGGCGCATTCGTTGGTGTGATCGCGATCTGCATCGAAACCGGCGAGACCCTGTACATCAAGTCCAAGGCCACCGTTCTGGCCACCGGCGGTGCGGGCCGTATCTACGCCTCCACCACCAACGCCCTGATCAACACCGGCGACGGCGTGGGCATGGCCCTGCGTGCTGGTGTTCCGGTGCAAGACATCGAGATGTGGCAGTTCCACCCGACCGGCATCGCCGGCGCCGGTGTACTGGTAACCGAAGGTTGCCGTGGTGAAGGTGGTTACCTGATCAACAAGCACGGCGAGCGTTTCATGGAGCGTTATGCTCCTAACGCCAAAGACCTGGCGGGCCGCGACGTAGTGGCGCGTTCCATGGTCAAGGAAATCATCGCTGGCAACGGCTGTGGCCCTAATGGCGACCACGTGATGCTCAAGCTGGATCACCTGGGCGAGGAAGTGCTGCACAGCCGCCTGCCTGGTATCTGCGAGCTGTCCAAGACCTTCGCCCACGTCGACCCTGTCGTCGCTCCGGTGCCGGTCGTTCCTACCTGCCACTACATGATGGGCGGCGTTGCCACCAACATCCATGGCCAGGCCATCACTCAGAACGCCGCTGGCGAAGACACCATCATCCCTGGCCTGTTCGCAGTGGGTGAAGTGGCTTGCGTATCGGTACACGGTGCCAACCGCCTGGGCGGCAACTCGCTGCTCGACCTGGTGGTATTCGGTCGTGCGGCTGGCCTGCACCTGGAAAAAGCGCTGACCGACGGTATCGAATACCGCGATGCCAGCGATACCGATGTGGACGTTGCACTGAACCGCCTGGCCAAGCTCAACGAGCGCACCACCGGCGAAGACGTCGCTACCCTGCGTCGCGAGCTGCAGAGCTGCATGCAGAACTACTTCGGTGTATTCCGTACCGGCGAATACATGCAGAAGGGTATTGCCCAATTGGCCGATCTGCGCGAGCGCATCGCCAACGTCAAGATCAACGACAAGTCTCAAGCTTTCAACACTGCGCGTATCGAAGCACTTGAGCTGCAGAACCTGCTGGAAGTGGCCGAAGCCACTGCCATCGCTGCCGAAGTGCGCAAAGAGTCCCGCGGCGCTCACGCCCGTGAAGACTTTGAAGACCGTGACGACGAAAACTGGCTGTGCCACACCCTGTACTTCCCGGGTGAGAAGCGCGTTGCCAAGCGTGCGGTCAACTTCTCGCCGAAGACTGTTCCGACTTTCGAACCAAAAGTCCGGACTTACTAAAGGGTGATCGATATGTTGCAAGTTGAAGTTTATCGTTACAACCCTGACACCGACTCGGCTCCGAAAACCCAGGTTTTCCAGGTCGACACCGGTGGCAAGGACTTGATGGTGCTGGACGTGCTGGCCCTGATCAAAGAGCAGGACGAGGGGTTCTCCTACCGTCGCTCCTGCCGTGAAGGCGTTTGCGGTTCCGACGGCATGAACATCAACGGCAAGAACGGCCTGGCGTGCATCACGCCGCTGTCCGCCGTGGTCAAGAAGAACAAGCTGGTGATTCGTCCTCTGCCAGGTCTGCCGGTTATCCGTGACCTGGTCGTCGATATGAGCATCTTCTACAAGCAATACGAGAAGGTGAAGCCATTCCTGCAGAACGATACTCCGGCCCCGGCCATCGAGCGTCTGCAGTCGCCGGAAGAGCGTGAGAAGCTCGATGGTCTGTACGAGTGCATCCTGTGCGCTTGCTGCTCGACCTCTTGCCCATCCTTCTGGTGGAACCCCGACAAGTTCCTGGGTCCAGCCGCTCTGCTGCAAGCCTATCGCTTCCTGGCAGACAGCCGCGACACCAAGACTTCCGAGCGTCTGGCTTCGCTGGATGACCCGTTCAGCGTATTCCGCTGCCGGGGCATCATGAACTGCGTCAACGTTTGTCCGAAAGGCCTGAACCCGACTAAGGCCATCGGTCACATTCGTAACATGCTTCTGCAAAGCGGCGTGTGATTCAGCTGTTGTACCTGTAGGACCGCTGTACCGTAAAAGCCAGGGCGCGGGCTTCAACCCGCGTCATGGCTCTAACCTGAGCAGTAGCTTACAAAGTGGCTGCTCTATATTTTTGAAGAAATGAGACAAGCAGGGGCATCCGGGCTGGTACCCGGACTATCAGCGTGATCCTAAGTGGCTTGTTTTGGTCGCTGCATTCGGACTTCTGCAAGCTTGCTCGGTGTCGTCGCCGGTGGTGTTCCCCTAACCGAGGGTGACCAAGCATGCAAGAAAGCGTGATGCAGCGCATGTGGAACAGCGCCTACCTATCCGGTAGTAACGCTGCCTATGTGGAAGAGCTCTACGAGCTCTACCTGCACGACCCTAACGCTGTGCCAGAAGAGTGGCGCACTTACTTTGATAAGTTGCCTGCCGACGGCAACACTGCCATCGATGTTTCGCACTCGACGATCCGCGATCATTTCGTCTTGCTGGCAAAGAACCAGCGCCGCGCCCAACCGGTTTCCGCCGGTAGCGTGAGCAGTGAGCACGAGAAGAAGCAAGTTGAAGTGCTGCGATTGATCCAGGCCTATCGGATGCGTGGCCACCAGGCATCCCAGCTGGACCCGCTGGGACTGTGGCAGCGTCCTGCACCTGCAGACCTGTCGATCAATCATTACGGCTTGACCAATGCCGATCTTGATACGACCTTCCGTGCCGGCGACCTGTTCATCGGCAAAGAGGAAGCGAGCCTACGCGAAATTCACGAAGCGTTGCAGCAGACATATTGCCGCACCATCGGCGCTGAATTCACGCACATCACCGATTCCGAGCAACGCCACTGGTTCCAGCAACGTCTGGAAAGCGTACGCGGCCGTCCAACCTATTCTGCCGACATCAAGAGCCATCTGCTCGAGCGTGTCACCGCGGCAGAAGGCCTGGAGAAGTACCTGGGCACCAAGTACCCAGGCACCAAGCGTTTCGGCCTGGAAGGTGGCGAAAGCCTGATTCCGATGCTCGACGAGCTGATCCAGCGCTCCGGTTCCTATGGCACCAAGGAAGTCGTGATCGGCATGGCCCACCGTGGTCGCTTGAACGTGCTGGTCAACACCTTCGGCAAGAACCCGCGCGAACTGTTCGACGAGTTCGAAGGCAAGAAGAAGGTTGAGCTGGGCTCCGGCGACGTGAAGTATCACCAGGGCTTCTCGTCCAACGTGATGACCTCCGGTGGCGAAGTTCACCTGGCGATGGCATTCAACCCGTCCCACCTGGAAATCGTTTCTCCAGTGGTCGAGGGTTCCGTGCGCGCCCGCCAGGACCGTCGTAACGACCCAACCGGCGAGAAAGTCCTGCCGATCTCCATCCACGGTGACGCGGCGTTCGCCGGTCAGGGCGTGGTCATGGAAACCTTCCAGATGTCGCAGACTCGCGGTTTCAAGACCGGCGGTACTGTGCACATCGTGGTCAACAACCAGGTTGGCTTCACCATCAGCAACCCGCTGGACTCGCGTTCCACCGAGTACGCCACCGACGTTGCGAAGATGATCCAGGCGCCGATCCTCCATGTGAATGGCGATGATCCGGAAGCGGTCCTGTTCGTGACCCAACTGGCCATCGACTATCGCATGCAGTTCAAGCGTGATGTGGTCATCGACCTGGTCTGCTACCGCCGTCGCGGCCACAACGAGGCGGACGAGCCAAGTGGCACCCAGCCGCTGATGTACCAGCAGATCACCAAGCAGCGCACCACTCGCGAGCTGTACGCTGATCGCCTGACCCAGGGCGGTGTGCTCGATGCAGAGCGCGTCCAGGCGAAGGTCGACGAATACCGCAATGCGCTGGACAACGGTCTGCACGTGGTGAAGTCGCTGGTCAAGGAACCGAACAAAGAGCTGTTCGTGGACTGGCGTCCGTATCTGGGCCACGCCTGGACTGCGCGTCACGACACTCGCTTCGACCTGAAGACCCTGCAGGAACTGTCCGCCAAGCTGCTGGAAATTCCGGAAGGCTTCGTGGTTCAGCGCCAGGTCGCGAAGATCTACGAAGACCGTCAGAAGATGCAAGCCGGCGGCCTGCCGATCAACTGGGGTTACGCCGAAACCATGGCGTACGCGACCCTGGCGTTCGAAGGTCACCCGATCCGCATGACTGGCCAGGACATCGGCCGCGGTACGTTCTCGCACCGTCACGCTGTTCTGCACAACCAGAAAGATGCCGGCACCTACATTCCGCTGAAGCATCTGTACGACGGTCAGCCGCGCTTCGACCTGTACGACTCGTTCCTGTCGGAAGAGGCTGTGCTGGCGTTCGAATACGGTTACTCGACCACCACGCCCAATGCGCTGGTGATCTGGGAAGCCCAGTTCGGCGACTTCGCCAACGGTGCACAGGTCGTGATCGACCAGTTCATCACCAGCGGCGAGCACAAGTGGGGTCGCCTGTGCGGCCTGACCATGCTGCTGCCGCACGGCTACGAAGGCCAGGGCCCTGAGCACAGCTCGGCGCGTCTTGAGCGTTACCTGCAGCTGTGCGCCGAGCACAACATTCAGGTGTGCATGCCGACCACCCCGGCACAGATCTACCACTTGCTGCGCCGTCAGGTGATCCGCCCGCTGCGCAAGCCGCTGGTAGTACTGACGCCGAAGTCGCTGCTGCGCCACAAGCTTGCCATCTCGACCCTGGAAGATCTGGCCGAAGGTTCGTTCCAGACCGTGATCCCGGAAGTCGATGCACTGGACCCGAAAAAGGTCGAGCGCGTGGTTCTGTGCAGCGGCAAGGTCTACTACGACCTGCTGGAAAAACGCCGTGCCGAAGGCCGCGAAGATATCGCCATCGTGCGTATCGAGCAGCTGTACCCATTCCCTGAGGACGACTTGAAAGAAGTCCTGGCTCCTTACACCAACGCCAAAGCGGCGGTCTGGTGCCAGGAAGAGCCGATGAACCAGGGCGCCTGGTACTGCAGCCAGCACCACCTGCGTCGCAGCATCAGCAACCTCAACAAGTCTCTCGTACTCGAGTACGCGGGCCGTGAGGCTTCTGCTGCCCCAGCATGTGGTTACGCATCGATGCACGCCGAGCAGCAGGAAAAACTGCTGCAAGACGCGTTTACCGTTTAACGCCTTCGCGCACCTGAAACCGAATTTAAGGAACCACAGACAATGGCTATCGAGATCAAAGCCCCCACTTTCCCGGAATCGGTTGCCGATGGCACCGTTGCCACCTGGCACAAGCAACCGGGCGACGCCGTCAAGCGTGACGAGCTGATCGTCGACATCGAGACCGACAAGGTCGTTCTGGAAGTGCTGGCCACCGCCGACGGTGTGCTGGGCGCTATCGTCAAGAACGAAGGCGACACCGTTCTGTCCGACGAAGTCCTGGGCTCCATCGTTGAAGGCGGCGCCGCTGCCGCCGCTCCAGCTGCTGCCGCTCCGGCTGCCGCTGCTGCCCCAGCTGCCGCTGAAGGCGAAGACGACCCGATCGCTGCTCCAGCCGCGCGCAAGCTGGCTGAAGAAAACGGCATCAACATCGCTTCCGTTGCCGGTACTGGCAAAGGCGGTCGTGTGACCAAGGAAGACGTAGTGGCCGCTGTTGCTGCCAAGAAGGCCGCTCCAGCCGCTGCGCCGGCCAAGGCTCCGGCTCCAGCCGCTGCTGCTCCGGTATTCGCTGCTGGCGATCGCGTCGAGAAGCGCGTACCGATGACCCGCCTGCGGGCCAAGGTTGCCGAGCGTCTGGTCGAAGCCCAGTCGAACATGGCGATGCTGACTACCTTCAACGAAGTCGACATGACCGAAGTCATGGCCCTGCGTTCGAAGTACAAGGATCTGTTCGAGAAGTCCCACAACGGCGTGCGCCTGGGCTTCATGTCGTTCTTCGTCAAGGCTGCCACCGAAGCCCTGAAGCGCTTCCCAGCGGTCAACGCTTCGATCGACGGTTCCGACATCGTCTACCACGGCTACGCGGACATCGGCGTTGCCGTTTCCAGCGATCGCGGCCTGGTGGTTCCGGTTCTGCGTAACGCCGAGCTGATGAGCCTGGCTGAAATCGAAAGCGGCATCGCCACCTTCGGCAAGAAGGCTCGTGATGGCAAGCTGTCGATGGAAGAGATGACTGGCGGTACTTTCACCATCACTAACGGTGGTACCTTCGGTTCGATGATGTCCACCCCGATCGTCAACCCGCCACAAGCGGCCATCCTGGGCATGCACAACATTCTGCAGCGTCCTATGGCGGTCAACGGCCAAGTTGTCATCCGTCCGATGATGTACCTGGCGCTGTCCTATGACCACCGCCTGATCGACGGTAAAGAAGCCGTGACGTTCCTGGTGACCATCAAGAACCTGCTGGAAGATCCAGCGCGTCTGCTCCTGGACATCTAAAAAGCAGCTGCAGGCTGCAAGCGACGAACTTCGTGCCTTCGGGCGTGACGTTTGGAACTTGCGGCTTGCGGCTTCTAGCTTGCCGCTAAAAGGAACCTTTTATGACTCAGAAATTCGACGTGGTAGTGATTGGCGCGGGCCCTGGCGGCTATGTAGCTGCAATCAAGGCCGCACAGCTTGGCCTGACGACTGCCTGCATCGAGAAGTACACCGACAAGGAGGGCAAGCTGGCCCTCGGCGGTACTTGCCTGAACGTCGGTTGCATTCCTTCCAAGGCACTGCTGGACAGTTCCTGGAAGTTCCACGAAGCGCAGGATGGCTTTGCCATCCACGGCATCAGCCACTCCGGCGTGAGCATGGACGTACCGGCCATGGTCGGTCGCAAGGCCAACATCGTCAAAGGCCTGACCAGCGGTGTTGCCACCCTGTTCAAGGCCAACGGCGTCACTTCGATCCAGGGCCACGGCAAGCTGCTGGCTGGCAAGAAAGTCGAAGTCACCAAGCCTGACGGTTCGGTGGAAGTGATCGAAGCCGAAAACGTGATCCTGGCTCCAGGTTCGCGTCCAATCGACATCCCACCAGCCCCGGTTGACCAGAACGTGATCGTGGACTCCACTGGCGCCCTGGAATTCCAGGCAGTGCCAAAGCGCCTGGGTGTGATCGGCGCGGGCGTCATCGGCCTGGAGCTGGGTTCGGTATGGTCGCGCCTGGGCGCACAAGTGACCGTGCTGGAAGCGCTGGATACCTTCCTGATGGCAGCCGACACCGCTGTTTCCAAGGAAGCGCTGAAAACCCTGACCAAGCAGGGCCTGGATATCAAGCTGGGTGCTCGCGTGACCGGCTCCAAGGTCAACGGTGAAGAAGTCGTAGTGACCTACACCGATGCCAGCGGTGAGCAGACCATCACCTTCGACAAGCTGATCGTAGCCGTTGGTCGCCGTCCTGTGACCACCGATCTGTTGGCTGCCGACTGCGGCGTGACCCTGGACGAGCGCGGCTTCGTGCACGTTGACGATCATTGCGCCACCACCGTCCCAGGCGTCTACGCCATTGGTGACGTGGTTCGCGGCATGATGCTGGCTCACAAGGCCTCGGAAGAGGGCATCATGGTTGTCGAGCGCATCAAGGGCCACAAGGCTCAGATGAACTATGACCTGATCCCTTCGGTTATCTATACTCACCCGGAAATTGCATGGGTTGGTAAAACCGAGCAGGCCTTGAAAGCTGAAGGCGTAGAAGTTAACGTCGGCACCTTCCCGTTCGCTGCCAGCGGCCGTGCCATGGCAGCCAACGATACCGGCGGTTTCGTCAAGGTCATCGCCGATGCCAAGACAGATCGCGTATTGGGCGTCCACGTGATTGGCCCAAGCGCTGCGGAACTGGTTCAACAAGGTGCGATCGGCATGGAATTCGGCACCAGCGCCGAAGACCTGGGCATGATGGTTTTCTCCCATCCGACCCTGTCCGAAGCCCTGCACGAAGCAGCCCTGGCTGTGAATGGCGGCGCCATCCACATTGCCAACCGCAAGAAACGCTAAGCAATAATAAGAAACCACGGCGGTTGGCCCGTCGTGAGCCTTGTGCGCAAGACTCACCGCGGAATATCCGCTGGACTCGACCTCTCAGGGTAGCGCCACACACTGGACCGGGGCCCAGGCTCCGGAACCCAGGTGTGGCGCTGGTTTGAGAGTAGCGGTCACAGGTGGTGCGGCACTCCTGGAGTGCAGCGCCGAATGCGCAGTACCTAACGAAGACGGTAAAAAGCATGAATCTTCACGAGTATCAGGGTAAGCAGCTGTTCGCTGAATACGGCCTGCCAGTATCCAAAGGCTACGCGGTAGACACCCCGGAAGAAGCAGCAGAAGCTTGCGACAAGATTGGCGGCTCCGAGTGGGTTGTCAAAGCCCAGGTTCACGCCGGTGGTCGCGGTAAAGCGGGCGGCGTCAAGCTGGTTCGCAGCAAAGAAGACGCTAAGGCATTCGCACAGCAGTGGCTGGGCAAGCGTCTGGTGACTTATCAGACTGACGCCAATGGCCAGCCTGTCACCAAAATCCTGGTTGAATCGTGCACTGATATCGCTAAAGAGCTGTACCTGGGCGCTGTCGTTGACCGTTCGAGCCGTCGCATCGTGTTCATGGCTTCCACCGAAGGTGGCGTGGACATCGAGAAAATCGCTCACGACACTCCAGAAAAAATTCTCAAGGCCACTATCGATCCACTGGTCGGCGCTCAGCCATTCCAGGGTCGCGAGCTGGCATTCCAACTGGGTCTGGAAGGCAAGCAAGTTGCCCAGTTCGCCAAGATCTTCGTAGGTCTGGCCAAACTGTTCCAGGATCACGACCTGGCTCTGCTGGAAGTGAACCCACTGGTCATCAAGGCCGACGGCGATCTGCACTGCCTGGACGCGAAGATCAACATCGACGCCAACGCCATGTACCGTCAGCCTAAGCTGAAGACCTTCCACGATCCGTCCCAGGACGATCCACGCGAAGCCCACGCTGCCAAGTTCGAACTGAACTACGTGGCCCTGGACGGCAACATCGGTTGCATGGTCAACGGTGCTGGTCTGGCCATGGGTACCATGGACATCGTCAACCTGCACGGCGGTAAGCCAGCCAACTTCCTCGACGTAGGTGGTGGTGCTACCAAAGAGCGCGTGACCGAAGCCTTCAAGATCATCCTGTCCGACGCCAACGTCGCAGCAGTACTGGTCAACATCTTCGGCGGCATCGTTCGCTGCGACATGATTGCCGAAGGCATCATCGGCGCCGTGAAAGAAGTCGGCGTGAAAATCCCGGTTGTTGTTCGCCTTGAAGGCAACAACGCTGAACTGGGCGCTAAAGTACTGGCAGAAAGCGGCTTGAACATCATCGCTGCTACCAGCCTGACCGACGCTGCTCAACAAGTTGTCAAAGCTGCGGAGGGCAAATAATGAGCGTCCTGATCAATAAAGACACCAAGGTTATCTGCCAAGGTATCACCGGTTCGCAGGGTAGCTTCCACACCCAGCAAGCCATCGAATACGGCACCCAGATGGTGGGTGGCGTAACTCCGGGCAAAGGCGGTACCGAGCACCTGGGCCTGCCAGTGTTCAACACCGTGAAAGATGCTGTAGCCGCCACTGGCGCCACCGCCAGCGTCATCTACGTTCCAGCTCCTTTCTGCAAGGACTCGATCCTGGAAGCAGCCTTCGGCGGCATCAAGCTGATCGTCTGCATCACCGAAGGCATTCCTACCCTGGACATGCTGGACGCTAAAGTTAAGTGCGACGAGCTGGGCGTGACCCTGATCGGCCCTAACTGCCCAGGCGTGATCACTCCGGGCGAATGCAAGATCGGCATCATGCCAGGTCACATTCACTTGCCAGGCAAGGTCGGTATCGTTTCCCGTTCCGGCACCCTGACCTATGAAGCCGTCAAGCAGACCACTGACGCCGGTTTCGGCCAGTCCACCTGCGTCGGCATCGGTGGTGACCCGATCCCAGGCTCCAACTTCATCGACATCCTGAAGCTGTTCCAGGAAGACCCGAAGACCGAAGCGATCGTGATGATCGGTGAGATCGGCGGTTCGGCTGAAGAAGAAGCGGCTGCCTACATCAAGGCTCACGTGACCAAGCCGGTTGTTTCCTACATCGCTGGTGTGACTGCTCCTCCGGGCAAGCGCATGGGCCACGCAGGTGCAATCATCTCCGGCGGCAAAGGCACTGCAGACGAGAAATTCGCTGCTCTGCAAGACGCAGGCGTGAAAACCGTGCGTTCGCTGGCAGACATCGGCAAGGCCCTGGCCGAGCTGACTGGCTGGGCGGTCAAGTAAGCCTCGCGCTTAACTTGTAGCTCTGCTGACAAAGGCCACCTTCGGGTGGCCTTTGTGCGTTCCGAGTTCCTGAAAAGGGTCTGGGACGGGGCAAAGAGAGAAAGGGGATTAATACCCGCGGAAATATAGTTTCAAAAAAGCGACATTGCGATGTCGCATATCAGAAAATTTACCCCACGCCGATGCGTTCGTCTTACAGATTCGTTACGCTAGCCGCCTCTTTGATGTGTCTGCGACCCACAAGGCCGCGGCACGCTAAACGGGTCAGTCTTATACGGACTGACAGCATTTCCCTCACCCATAAGGGAAATCCCTCTCTAAATTCCGATTCAGTAGTGTGGTATTTCCTTAATGAAAGTGTTGAAAGGCCAGGACATTCTGGCGCTCGGCTTTATGACTTTTGCCCTGTTCGTTGGAGCAGGCAACATTATCTTCCCGCCTATCGTCGGCTTGCAGTCCGGACCCCATGTCTGGATGGCGGCGTTGGGTTTTCTGATCACCGCAGTCGGCCTGCCGGTGATCACCGTGGTCGCCCTGGCCAAGGTCGGCGGCGCCATGGACTCCCTGAGCAGCCCCATCGGCAAGGTCGCCGGCGGCCTGTTGGCTGCAGTGAGCTACCTGGCAGTGGGCCCGTTGTTCGCCACTCCACGCACGGCCACCGTATCCTTCGAAGTGGGCCTGGCGCCGCTGACCGGCGAAAGCCCCCTGGCGCTGGCGCTCTATAGCACGGTCTACTTCCTGTTGGTGTTTTTCATCTCCTTGTACCCGGGCCGTCTGCTGGACACCGTTGGCCGCTTCCTGGCGCCACTGAAGATCATCGCCCTGGCGGTCCTGGGGATCGCGGCATTCGCCTTGCCAGCCGGTGATATCGGCCAGGCCACTCCGGAATACGTGGCGGCGCCGTTCTCCCAAGGCTTCATCAATGGCTACCTGACCATGGACACCCTGGGTGCCCTGGTGTTCGGTATCGTCATCGTCAACGCGATCCGCTCCCGTGGCGTCGAATCACCACGGTTGATCACCCGTTACGCGGTGATCGCCGGCCTGGTGGCCGGTGTCGGCCTGGCACTGGTCTACGTCAGCCTGTTCCGCCTGGGCTCCGGTAGCCACGAAGTAGCTGTTGGTGCGACCAACGGTGCGGCCGTGTTGCATGCCTATGTGCAGCACACCTTCGGCTCCCTGGGCAGTGGTTTCCTCGCGGTACTGATCTCCCTGGCGTGTCTGGTGACCGCCGTAGGCCTGACTTGCGCCTGTGCCGAGTACTTCAGCCGGGTCCTGCCGCTGTCCTACAAGACCCTGGTAGTGATCCTCGCGGGCTTCTCGCTGGTGGTGTCGAACCTGGGCCTGACCAAGCTGATCGCGTTCTCGATCCCGGTGCTGACCGCTATCTATCCGCCATGCATCGTTCTGGTGGCCCTGAGCTTCTGCAAGGACTTCTGGCAGGATCAACGCCGCATCGTCGGCCCGGTGATGCTGGTCTCGTTCATCTTCGGCCTGATCGATGCAATCAAGGGCACCGCGTTTGCCGATCTCGTTCCTAGCCAACTGTCCCACCTGCCGTTGAGCGAGCAGGGCCTGGCCTGGCTGGTGCCTTCGGTGATCATCCTGGCGCTGGCCGTGGTCTGCGATCGCCTGTTGGGCAAGCCCAGCGAAGCCCTGGCTTGATTTGACCTGTGTTCGCCGGCCGTCACGAGCGGTCGGCCAGCGCTGATAAAAATGCCCCGTATCCATCGATACGGGGCATTTTTTATGGGCCTTGCACGGTGTCTTTTTCCCCGGTGAGGCGTCGAAACAGTGCTCCCAGCTTTCGCCAATGCCCACAGGAATTTGCATGTCGTTCATCCAAGCCAACCAGATCCACCTATTGGCCGCTCTATGGTTCATCGTCTGCTGGGGCGGCTATACCCGCTATGCCACCTGGAAAGGCCGCGACACGCCTTGCCTGGCCAGTGTCCTGCACCTGTATCGCGAAGACTGGATGCGCCGCATGCTGCTGCGGGACAACCGTATTGCCGATGCCAGCGTGATCGGTAACCTGGAACGCAATGCTTCGTTCTTCGCCTCCAGCACCCTGATCATCCTGGCCGGCATCATCACCGTACTGGGTGCATCGGAGCGCGCGGTCTCGCTGTTGGCGGATATCCCCATGGTCCAGCAGGCTTCCCAGGGCATGTCGGAAATCAAGTTGCTATGCCTGGCCCTGGTGTTCGTCTATGCCTTCTTCACCTTCAGTTGGTGCATGCGCCAGTACAACTTCGCCGCGGTGCTGGTGGGTTCGGCGCCGATGATCGGCGAGCGGCATGTGTCCGAACAGGAGCGCAAGGCCTTTGCCGCCCGTGCTGCGCGGGTGATCTCCATGGCGGCCAACCAGTTCAACTTCGGCCTGCGCTCGTATTACTTCGGCATGAGCATGCTGGCCTGGTTCGTCAGTCCCTGGTTGTTCATGTTGATGAGTACCGGGGTAGTGCTGGTGCTCTATCGTCGCGAATTTCATTCCGACGTCCTGGACGTCATGGTCTATACCCCTACAGAGGCGCCCTTGCCCGAGGCGAACAAGGAGAGCAACGGATGACCATTACGTTCTGGTGCGTGTTTATCAGCGCGTTGTTGATCTTCATTGCGCGGATGCCAGTGGCCAAGGCCATGAAGGAGCAGGGTGGCTACGACAACCACCTGCCGCGCCTGCAGCAGGCCCGGTTGAGCGGGCGTGGTGCCCGGGCCCTGGCGGCCCACCAGAACAGTTTCGAAGCCTTCATCCTGTTCGCCGTGGGGGTGTTGATGGCACATACCACGCAGACCCAGGGTTGGCTGATCGATACCCTGGCAATCATCTTCGTGATTGCCCGTGTGCTTTACCTGGGGTGTTATCTGGCCGACCTGGCGTGGCAGCGGAGCCTGGCCTGGGGAGTGGGCCTGTTATGTTCTTTGTTATTGATGCTTAGTCCAACTTTTCGTTGGTTGTTGGCATAGAAGTTACGCCGGAAAAAATAAAGCCCGCACTTGGCGGGCTTTATTGTGTGTTGCGCTAAAACCGATTTAGTTGGTTTTAGGTGCGGCATCCTTAGCGGCTTCTTCGGCTGCAGCCTTGTTGGATTCAGCCTGATCTTTGGCAGCTTCGGCGTTTTCCTTGGCTGCGTCGTTCACCTTATCCTGAGCTTCGTTCATTTTCTGTTGGGCTTGCTCAGCATGTTGGTTGGCATCTTGAGCTTTGTCCTCGGATTTCTTGTCGCAGGCAGCCAGACCGAGGGAAGCGGTCAGCATCAGGGCAATAGCTAAAGTCTTACGCATGGGGTGTTTCTCCTGAGTGAAGATATCTACTGGCCTTTCGATCATGGCCTTGTGCTTTAAGTTCCTTGGGCCCCACAGATATATTAAGGATTGATGTCACGGAACTTTTTCGTGCTTTGTTAAATGCACATTTCTGACAATAACAAGAGATATCTGTGATGGCGCAAAATCTGATTTTTGAGCGTGCAACGCGATTCCTCTTGGCGCTACGCCACTGCCAAGTGTTGGGTATAACCGTTCATGACGCCTCTGAGGAAGGGATTACCCTGACCTTGCCCTACAGCCCCAAAATCGTCGGCGACTCGCAAAGCGGTGTCATTCATGGCGGGGCCCTGACGTCATTGATGGACTCTGCCTGCGGTATGGCCACGCTCTGCGTGCTGCCGGAGTTCGAGGTGTGTCCGACCCTGGACTTGCGCATAGATTATATGCACCCAGCCATTCCTCACCGGGATGTGCATGGTTTTGCCCAGTGTTATCGGGTCACCAAGGATGTGATCTTTACCCGTGGTTTTGCCTATCAGGACGACCCGGCGCACCCGGTAGCCCACGTGGTGGGCACCTTCATGCGTTTGGGCAAGGGGCTCAAGGGTGCCCCGGTTTCCTCCGGCACGGCAAAAGGAGATTCGGCATGAGCGAGGATTTCAAGGCATTGCTGGAGCAGGCCCATCGACAGGGTGAGTACGCCCCGCTGCTGCAAAGGGTTCCCTATGCAGGGCTGATCGGCATCGAGTGCTCGCGACAGGGTGATGAGCTGCTGTTTCGCCTGCCGGCCAACAAGGACAACATCGGCAATCCATTGCTGCCAGCACTGCACGGAGGAGTGATCGCCGGCTTCATGGAGCTGGCGGCATCCCTGCATCTGTTGATCTTCACGGGGGCGTGCGAGGTGCCGAAGATCATCGATTTCTCCCTGGATTACCTGAGTGCCGGGCGTTTTCGCGACACCTTTGCCCGTTGCCAGGTGTGTCGCCAAGGCCGGCGGGTGGCCAACGTCGCCATCACCGCCTGGCAGAGTACCGCTGATGAGCCGATTGCCACTGCCCGGGCACATTTCAAGATTCAGGAGAGTCCCGGCCCTTGAAATCTGCCGAGTGATCCCCACTTTCATGTCATCCCGCCGCCGTCCGCCTTCGGGCGCGGCCACAGCCATCTGATTGGAGTTTGATGACCATGAGTGTGGAAACTCAAAAGGAAACCCTGGGCTTCCAGACCGAGGTGAAGCAACTGCTGCACCTCATGATCCATTCGCTGTATTCCAACAAGGAAATCTTCCTTCGCGAATTGATCTCGAACGCCTCCGATGCGGTCGATAAATTGCGTTTCGAAGCCCTGTCCAAGCCCGAGTTGCTGGAAGGTGGCGCCGAACTGAAAATCCGTGTGAGCTTCGACAAGGACGCTAAAACCGTCACCCTCGAAGACAACGGCATCGGCATGAGCCGTGAAGATGTGATCACCCACCTGGGTACCATCGCCAAGTCCGGCACCGCCGACTTCATGAAGAACCTCACCGGCGACCAGAAGAAGGACTCGCACCTGATCGGTCAGTTCGGTGTCGGTTTCTATTCCGCGTTCATCGTCGCCGACCAGGTCGAGGTGTTCAGCCGTCGTGCCGGCCTGGCCGCCAGCGAAGGCGTGCATTGGTCGTCCAAGGGCGAAGGCGAGTTCGAAGTCGCCACCATCGACAAGGCCGAGCGCGGCACCCGTATCGTCCTGCACCTGAAGTCCGGCGAAGACGAGTTCGCCGACGGCTGGCGCCTGCGCAACATCATCAAGAAGTACTCCGACCATATCGCCTTGCCGATCGAACTGCCTAAAGAAGCGGCAGCTGCCGAAGGCGAGGAGAAGCCGGCGCTGGAGTGGGAAACCGTCAACCGCGCCAGCGCCCTGTGGACCCGTCCGCGTACCGAGATCAAGGACGAGGAATACCAGGAGTTCTACAAGCACATCGCCCATGACTTCGAGAACCCGCTGAGCTGGAGCCACAACAAGGTCGAAGGCAAGCTGGAATACAGCTCGCTGCTGTACGTACCGGCCCGCGCGCCGTTCGACCTGTACCAGCGTGAAGCGCCCAAGGGCCTCAAGCTCTACGTGCAGCGCGTGTTCGTCATGGACCAGGCCGAATCCTTCCTGCCGCTGTACCTGCGCTTCATCAAGGGCGTGGTGGACTCCAACGACCTGTCGCTGAACGTCTCCCGCGAAATCCTGCAGAAAGACCCGATCATCGATTCGATGAAGTCGGCGCTGACCAAGCGCGTGCTGGACATGCTGGAGAAGCTGGCCAAGAACGAGCCGGAGCAATACAAGGGCTTCTGGAAGAACTTCGGCCAGGTAATGAAGGAAGGCCCGGCCGAGGACTTCGCCAACAAGGAGAAGATCGCCGGCCTGCTGCGCTTTGCTTCCACCCAGGGCGAAGACGGCGAGCAGAACGTTTCCCTGGCCGAATACCTGGCGCGTGCCAAGGAAGGCCAGGACAAGATCTACTTCCTCACCGGCGAATCCTACGCCCAGGTCAAGAACAGCCCGCACCTGGAAGTCTTCCGCAAGAAAGGCATCGAAGTGCTGCTGCTCACCGACCGGATCGACGAGTGGCTGATGAGCTACCTCAACGAGTTCGACGGCAAGAGCTTTGTCGACGTGGCACGTGGTGACCTGGACCTGGGCAACCTGGACTCCGAAGAGGACAAGAAGGCCGCCGAGGAAGTCGCCAAGAGCAAGGAAGGCCTGGTGGAGCGGATCAAGACCGCCCTGGGCGAGAATGTCAGCGAAGTGCGGGTTTCCCACCGCCTGACCGATTCGCCGGCGATCCTGGCCATCGGTGAACAGGACCTGGGCCTGCAGATGCGCCAGATCCTCGAAGCCAGCGGGCAGAAGGTGCCGGACTCCAAGCCGATCTTCGAATTCAACCCAAGCCATCCGTTGATCGAGAAGCTCGACGGCGAGCAGAGCGAGGAGCGTTTTGGCGACCTGTCGCACATCCTCTTCGACCAGGCTGCCCTGGCAGCCGGTGATAGCTTGAAAGACCCAGCGGCATATGTCCGCCGGTTGAACAAGCTCCTGGTCGAGCTGTCGGTTTAATCAAGTAGCAAGAAAAACCCGCCCTAACGGCGGGTTTTTTCATTCTGGTGTCCCTTTGCTGGAGGAGCTGAGTCATGAGTCAAATCACCGTGCGTTCCGTGGTGTATCAGATCGATGGACAACCCTATGAGGGCCGCCTGGCCTTCGATGCCGCCCACAAGGGGCCCCGCCCGGGCTTACTGATGGCGCCGAACTGGATGGGGGTTACCGCCGGCGCGGAGAAGATCGCCGAGGCTGTCGCTGCCAAGGGTTATGTGGTGCTGGTCGCCGACCTGTATGGCCAGGCGTTGAGGCCTCGTGATTTCAACGAAGCGGGGGCGGCGATGACCCCGCTGAAGGATGACCGGGTGCTGCTGCGCAAGCGCATGCAGGCCTCGTTCGCGGCCTTGCAGGCCCAAGGGGAGGCGGCGGTCGACACCTCGAAGCTGGCGACCTTCGGTTTCTGCTTCGGTGGCTGCTGTGCCCTGGAGCTGGCCCGTAGCGGCGCGCCGGTGAAGGCGGCAGTGTCTTTCCACGGCACCCTGGATACTCCCGAGCCCGCCGACGCGCGTCATATCAAGGGCGCGGTGCTGGTGCTGCATGGGGCGGCCGATCCGTTCGTGGCCAAGGAGCAATTGCCGGCCTTCGAGGCGGAGATGGACGCGGCCGGGGTGGACTGGCAATTGGTCAGCTATGGCGGCGCGGTGCATTCGTTTACCGACACCCACGCCAATGTGCCCGGCAAGATGATGTATGACGCCAAGGTCGCGGGCCGCGCCTTCGCCACCATGCACCACCTGTTCGACGAGGTGTTCCAGGGCTGATTTCCCGATCCCCGCGCAAGCGGGCAGGCTTGCGCAGGGATGGGTTCAGTGGCGGGCGGGCGGCAGTTCGATGCGCTCGCTTTCTCCTGGCACCTGTGGCCAGTCCCCGGCCGCCCAGCGCTGGCGAGCTTCGTCGATCAGGGCTGGATCGCTGGCGACGAAGTTCCAGTTGATGCGCCGTGGCCCGTCCAGTGGGGCGCCACCGATCAGCACCGCGTGGCAATCGCTCTCGGCGAACAGCGTGGCGTTTTCCCCCTCCGGCAATACCACCAGCGAATGCACGGGCAGTGGCTCGCCGTCCAGCTGTGCCTCGCCGTCCAGCACATACAGTGCCCGTTGTTGATGCTCGGTCGGTATCAGCAGGCTGGTGGCGGTCTGCAGGTGCAGTTCGGCATACAGGGTCGGTGAGAGCACCGGCACTGGCGACTCCAGGCAGAAACCATTACCCGCGATCATGCGGATGCTCACCCCGAGGTTGTCGCTCACTGGCAAGGTGCCAGCCGGATGATGGCTGTAGTGCCCGGGTCCCTGTTCATGTTCCCTGGGGGAAGCCAGCCAGACCTGCAATCCATGCATCCGCCGGTCTTGGGTCAGTTGCGCCGGTGGAGTACGTTCGACGTGGGCAATGGCGCTGCCCGCGGTCATCCAGCTGACGTCCCCGGCCTGGACGATCTGGTCCGAGCCCAGGCTGTCCTTGTGCTGGATCTGCCCGGCAAACAGGTAGGTGAGGGTGGACAGGCCGATATGCGGATGCTGGCGGATGTTCATGCCCTTGCCCGCCGGGTAGGCGGTCTCGAGCATGTGGTCGAAGAATACGAAAGGCCCGACGCTGCGGCATTGTGCCGAGGGCAGGGGGCGCAGGATGGGCTGGCCTTCGACGTCCTCGGCACGGGGACGGATCACGAGGGGGGAATTCATGGCGGGCTCCAGGCTGATCGGGTTATGCCCCGGAGCATAACCCGCTTGCCCGTGCCGCGCGCTACTGGCTGAAGGCGCCTTCGGAGAGGTGGGTCTCGATGGTCACCTCGCTGGTGGTCATCAGCTTGTGGATCGGGCAGCGGTCGGCCACCCGGTGCAGTTCCTCGCGCTGGGCATCGGTGAGCACGCCCTTGAGGGTCAGCTTCACGTGCAGCGCGTACTTGCCCTTGGGCTCCTCGCTGTTGTCATGCTTGATCTCCACCGTGACGCCGGTGAGCGGGATGTTCTTCTTCTGCGCATAAAGCTTGAGGGTCAGGGCCTTGCAGGCACCCAGGGCGGCATCGAAGTAGTCGTGGGGTTCGGGAGCGGTGCCTTCGCCACCTGCGGACTTGGGCAGGTCGGTGAAGAAGTGGTGGTCGTCCACCTGGATGCTGTGGCGGTAACCTTCGCTGGACTCGGTATTGACGGTGATAGTCATGGCAAACCTCAGGCAGTGGTTGATGGAATCGGGTGTTAAAGGTGCTGAAGTTATAGAGCATCGCACAAGCCTCACGTTCCCCTTTTTCTGAACCTGCGAACTGGCGCCACGGTCTACCCTGCCTCGACACCCCAGGAGACCGTTCAGTGCACTGGAGACTTTTCTACGTTGGCACATTGTGGGCCTGGGCCCTGATGCCCCTGGCGGCCCAGGCACGGGACTACGCCTACAGCGATGCGCACCTGCACTACGTGGACTTTTTCCAGGAAACCCAAGGGATGCAAGCGCTGCTCAAGGCCATGGCCGACAACCGTATCGAGCAGGCAATGATCTCGGGGATTCCGGTAGCCAAGAAATGGCACGAGGACGAACCCAAGCGTCCACGCTACTACGCAGGAGACGACGCCGGTGCCTATTGGTACAGCGCCACCGATGTGCTGGTGGCTGCGGCGGTGAAGCAGTTGCCGGTCGAACAACGGCGGCGCCTGCACCCGTTCCTGTCGGGGTTCAATCCCAACGACAAGAATTCCGCGGCCCATATCCAGCGCATGCTCGATCTCGATCCGGGGTTGTGGCAGGGCATCGGTGAGGTCTTTACCCGCCACGATGACCTCACCGCACTGATCGATGACGACACGCCGCGGGCCAATAACGAAGCGATGGCCAAGGTCTACCGCCTGGCCGAAGAGCGTGACCTGCCCGTGATGTTGCACTCCAACATCACCTCCAAGCGTGAGCGCAATCCCTTGTATCTCGCAGAAATCGAAGAGCCGCTCAGCGAGCATCCGCAGACGCGCTTCATCTGGGCCCACGCTGGTACCAGCGCCGAGATCCATCGCCATCAGGAGCGCCTGGCGTTCCTGCTGCCAACCCTGGAGCGTTTGTTGCAGGCCTATCCCAATCTCTACATCGACCTGTCCTGGAGCTTGCTCACGCCGTATCTGATGGATGAGCAGGGCATGCCGAGCCAGGAGTGGCTACAACTGGTGCAGCGCTTCCCCGAGCGCTTCATGCTGGGGTCGGATGGGGTCGGTCGCTTCGACAAGCTGGGGCAGGAGCTCCGAAGCTTTGATGGCTTTCTCGATGCCTTGCCGGTGGAGGTGGCGCGCAAGGTGGCCCGTGACAACTTCCTGGCGATCCTGCCGGACTCTCGCTAAGGCGGCTCCTCGGGCGGATTGTCATTAGCCTGTCATGCCTTCTTCATAAGCTCGCGCCATCTCAATCAAGGAGCGCGGTATGCATCTCACTCGTTCAAGCGTTCTGGCAGCGCTGATGGTTTTCAGTGGCCTGGCCAGTGCCGAAGTCCGCATTGAAGGACCCGTGGAATACGGCGTGTTCGAAGGCCCCAAGGCCGAGCTGCAATCGGGGGAGCGGGTGCTGCGTCGCAGCAACGAGAAGATCCAGCAGACTGCAGTGGTTCCGGCGAGGTTGGGCACCAAGTTCGGCATGCGCTACCAATTGCAGGGAAAAGCCGCCGAGGGGCAGCCCCTGACCCTGCTATACCTGACTCCAGGCATCCGTACTCCCGATGGGGTGCGCCATGACAAACTGGAGGTCACCCAGAAGCTGGTGCCCAACGCGCCCCAGGATGTGATGGCCTACGAGTTCACGCAAAGCCATGAAGTCGTTCCTGGCGAATGGCACTTTATGGTGTTCCAGGGCGACCGTTTGCTCGCAGAACAGCGGTTTTCGGTGCGCTGAATCGTTTTACGCCCAGGTATCGAAGTGCTTGGGCGTTTTGATATCACCTTTTCGTCTTACGCAAAATCCTTCCGGCCCGATACCGTCTAAGAGCACCCTGCTGCAAGGTCTTGCAGCGCTCTAGGAAGGAGCCAGAGGAATGAGTCTCAGAAGTCTCAATATTGCGCCTCGCGCAAGCCTGGGTTTTGGTTTGCTGGCGCTCATGGTGTTTATCCTCGGGGCATTCGCCCTGATGCAAATGGCCAACATGCGCCAGCAGTCCGATGAAGTGGAGAGCAATTGGCTGCCCAGTGTCATGTCCGTCGGCGATATGAATCAGGATCTCTTGCGCATCCGCGCCCTGACCCTGCGCTTGCTGATCAATCGCGATCCGCAGGCCATCGCCCAGAACGAAACCAAGATCAACGACATCAAGAGTGGCCTGGGGGTTGCCCAGGGGCGCTATGAGTCCCTGATCGTGCTGCCCCAGGAGCGTGCCCTGTTCGACCGCTTCAAGTCCATAGAGAAACAGTACCTGCAGCGTCAGTCCCAGGTCATGGCATTCTCCAGCCAGAATCAGGTGGAGGATGCGGTCAAGGTGGTCAATGGCGAGATGAACCAGTTGGCCGATGAAATGGCTGCAACCCTGCATGAACTGGTCGAACTGAACAAGCAGAGTGCCACCCAGGCCACCGACCTGGCCCAGGCAGTGTTCAGCAAGTCGCGGATCTGGGTGGTGGTGATGATCGTGCTGGCCGCGCTGGTGACCATCAGCCTGGCGCTGTTATTGACCCGTAGTATCGTCCTGCCGCTGGCGCAGTCGCTGAACGTGGCTGAGGTCGTCGCCGGTGGCGACTTGACCGGTGATATCAAGGTGATTGGCAAGGATGAGCCGGCGCGCCTGCTGCACGCACTCAAGGCGATGCAGAGCAGCCTGCGGGAAACCATCAAGCGGATTTCCGACTCCTCCAGCCAGTTGGCGTCGGCATCGGAAGAACTCAGTTGTGTCACCGAGGATGCGACCCGGGGCTTGCATCAACAGAGCCTGGAAATCGAGCAGGCGGCCACGGCCGTCAACCAGATGACCGCGGCAGTGGAGGAAGTAGCCAGCAATGCCGTGGCCACGTCCCAGGCCTCCCGGGAGTCCGACCGGATCGCCCAGCATGGTCGCGAGCAGGTGCAGCAGACGGTGCTTTCCATCGAGTCACTGGCACAGGATGTGACGTCCAATGCCACTCAGGTGGAGGACCTGGCGCAGAAGGTCTATGGCATCAGCAAGGTGCTGGAGGTGATCCGCTCCATTGCCGAGCAGACCAACCTCCTGGCCTTGAACGCGGCCATCGAGGCGGCCCGGGCCGGGGATGCCGGGCGCGGTTTCGCGGTGGTAGCCGATGAAGTGCGAGCCTTGGCCCATCGGACCCAGCAGTCGACCCAGGAAATCGAACAGATGATCGGCGGGATCCAGCAGGGCACCGATCAGGCGGTCAGCTCCATGCAGCAGAGTAATAACCGTGCCCGTTCGACCCTCGAGGTGGCCAAGGCCGCCGGCCAGGCCCTGGAGGAGATTGCCTCGGCCTTCACCGAGATCAACGAGCGCAATGTCGTCATTGCCAGTGCCTCGGAGCAACAGGCGGCAGTGGCACGGGAAGTGGACCGCAACCTGATGAACATCCGCGACCTGGCCCACCAGACTTCGGCGGGAGCCAACCAGACCAGCGCCGCCAGCCAGGAGTTGTCGCGCCTGGCCGTGGACTTGAACACCATGGTGGCGCGTTTCTCGGTGTGAATCGCGGGCAATAAAAAAGCCCCTAACCAGTCGGGGCTTTTTATTGCAGCGGCTGGGCTTACTTGCCCTGCCAGCGCTTGAGGACCAGGGTAGCGTTGGTGCCACCGAAGCCGAAGCTGTTGCTCATTACGGTGTTGAAGGCAACGTCTTCGCGGGTCTTGGTCAGGATCGGCATGTCGGCCACTTCCGGGTCCAGCTCGTCGATGTTGGCCGAGCCGGCCATGAAGTTGCCTTCCATCATCAGCATGCAGTAGATCGCTTCATGGACACCGGCAGCGCCCAGGGAGTGACCCGACAGGCTCTTGGTGGAGCTGATGGCCGGGGCCTTGTCGCCAAACACTTCACGCACGCCCTTCATCTCGGCAACGTCGCCGACCGGGGTCGAGGTGCCGTGGGTGTTCAGGTAGTCGATCGGGGTGTCAACGGTGGACATGGCCATCTGCATGCAGCGGATGGCGCCTTCGCCGCTTGGGGCGACCATGTCGTAACCGTCGGAAGTCGCGCCGTAGCCGACGATTTCCGCGTAGATCTTGGCACCACGGGCCAGGGCGTGTTCCAGCTCCTCGACCACCACCATGCCGCCACCGCCGGCGATGACGAAACCGTCACGCTTGGCGTCGTAGGCGCGGGAGGCCTTGTCCGGGGTCTCGTTGTACTGGGTGGACAGGGCGCCCATGGCGTCGAACAGGAACGACTGGGTCCAGTGCTCTTCTTCACCACCACCGGCGAAGACGATGTCCTGCTTGCCCATCTGGATCTGCTCCATGGCGGTACCGATGCAGTGAGCACTGGTGGCGCAGGCAGAGGCGATGGAGTAGTTCAGGCCCTTGATCTTGAACGGGGTGGCCAGGCAAGCGGAAACGGTGCTGCTCATGGTCCGGGTGACGCGGTACGGGCCAACGCGCTTGACGCCTTTTTCGCGCAGGATATCCAGCGCTTCCATCTGGTTCAGGGTCGAGGCGCCGCCGGAGCCTGCGATCAGGCCGGTGCGAGGATTGGACACCTGCTCTTCGGTCAGGCCGGAGTCGGTGATGGCGTCCTTCATGGCCAGGTAGGCGTAGGCCGCCGCATGGCCGACGAAGCGATAGATCTTGCGATCGATCAGTTCTTCGAGGTTCAGGTCAATGGAGCCGGAAACCTGGCTACGCAGACCCATTTCGGCATATTCCGGGTTGAAGCGGATGCCAGGGCGACTTGCACGCAGGTTAGCGGAGACGGTCTCTTTGTCATTGCCCAGGCACGAAACGATGCCCAGACCAGTGATAACGACGCGGCGCATGCGGATAACCCTTAAAAATTGTCAGTGGAGGTGAACACGCCGACCCGCAGGCCTTCGGCAGTGTAGATTTCCTTGCCGTCGACGCTGACCGAACCATCGGCGATGGCCAGGTTCAGCTTACCCTTGAGTACGCGCTTGATATGAATGTTATAGGTGACCTTCTTGGCGGTCGGCAGCACCTGGCCGAAGAATTTCACTTCGCCCGAGCCCAGGGCCCGGCCACGGCCCGGCAGGCCTTGCCAGCCCAGGAAGAAACCGACCAGTTGCCACATGGCATCCAGGCCCAGGCAGCCTGGCATGACCGGATCGCCCTCGAAGTGACAGGCGAAGAACCACAGGTCAGGATTGATATCCAGCTCGGCGACCAATTCACCTTTGCCATACTTGCCGCCTTCGCTGCTGATATGGGTAATGCGATCGATCATCAGCATGTTACCGGCGGGCAGTTGCGCATTACCTGGGCCGAACAGCTCACCGCGACTGCAGCGCAGCAGATCTTCCCGAGTAAAGGCGTTTTGTTTGGTCATGCGAGCTCCTCAATAGTCCCGTGCGGCAGGGTTGGGCAAATCTTCCCGGCCGATCGAAGCATTCATGCCTCGAGCCGGCAGCCTACTCATAGACTATTGCGTTGTAGTGAAAGTCACAGCGCCAAGGGCATGAATGTACACTTGTGCACTGAAATTTTTTTCAAGGGCCTTTTCAGGGCCCTGTCGGGTGCCTAAGACTGCCGCACTTTCGCCCGCCACGCCAGTCGCAGAAGTTCGAAAATAACCCGTTACTGCACCCAACGTTGGAGAATTTGCTGCAGATCGGCACGCTTGAATGGCTTGGCCAGATAGTCGTTCATGCCCGCTGCAAGGCAGGCTTCGCGGTCGCCCTGCAAGGCGTTGGCGGTCAGGGCGATGATCGGTAGATCGACGCAGCCGGGCAGTTGGCGGATCTGCCGGGTGGCCTCGTAGCCGTCGACCAGCGGCAGCCGGCAATCCATCAGGACGGCCTCGAAAATCAGGCTTTCGGCGCTGCGTACCGCCTGGGCTCCGTCGGTGACGATGGTCACGGTGAAGCCCAGGCTGCGCAGCATGGCCTGGATCACCGTCTGGTTCACCGGATTGTCCTCCACCAACAGGACGTTGCGGCCTTCTCCCTGCTGGGCTGCGCTGTTCACCCGTGGGGCCAGTATCGGCAGGCTCTGCTGGAACAGCGCCAGCGGAATCTCTAGGGTGAATACCGACCCCCGGCCTTCTTCGCTCTGAGCGCGCAAGGTGCCGCCCATGCGCTCGGCCAGCGTCCGGGCAATGGGCAGCCCCAGCCCGGTACCGCCATAGCGCCGGGAGATCGAGCTGTCGGCCTGCTGGAAGGCATCGAACATCAGCTCCAGGCTGGCCGGGCTGATCCCGATCCCGCTGTCGCGCACCGCGCAGGTAAACCACAAGAGCTCGTGGTCCAGGGCCTGCCATTGCGGTTCGATACTGATGCTGCCCTGGTCGGTGAACTTCAGTGCGTTGCCGATCAGGTTGACCAGGATCTGGCGGATCCGCGTCGGATCGCCCTTGACCTGCAGGGCCTCCATGCCTGGCGGTAGTCGCAGGCGCAGGTCCAGGCCACGTTGCATCGCGCTGTGCTGGAAGGCCTGGGCCGAACTGCTGATCAGTTCGGCCAGGTTGAATGGAATGTGCTCCAGCTCCAGGGCCGAACGCTCGATACGCGAGAAGTCGAGGATGTCGTTGATTACCTTCAGCAGATGCTCGGTGGACTCGGAGGCAAGCGCCGCATACTCGCTCTGCTCGCGGGTCATTTCAGTGGTCTCCAGCAACTGCAGCATGCCCAGGACACCGTTCATCGGAGTGCGCAGTTCATGGCTCATCATCGCCAGGAAGTCGGACTTGGCCTTGTTCGCCTGCTCTGCTTCTTCCCGGGTCTGGATCAGCTGGGACATCGCCTGCTGCTGCTCGCGACTGGCCACCTCGAGGCCGGCCGCCAGGTTATTGATGTGGCGCGCCAGGTTGCCCAGTTCGCCGTCGTCGACGATGGGCAGTGGTGTCTTGAAGTCGCCTTCCTGGATCGCCTTGACCGCGTTGCCCATGGCCCTGATCGGCTGGGCCAGGCCCGAGGCCAGGCGTCGGGCCAGCAGGTAGGTGAAGAGCAGGGCGAACAGGGCAAGGATGGCGGCCTTGAGCAGGATTTCCTGCTGGCGCTGGCTGAAGGCATCGTTGGACATGCCGACGATCACCCGTCCCAGGTAGCCGTCGCCCTGGCTGGCCAGGCTGCCTGGATCGTTCTGCAGGAAGTCGTTGTGCACCTGGATGCGTTGCAGGCGTATCGGTGCCTGGAACACCTTGATCTGTTGTGCGTGCTTGTGGCTGGCCGAGGCTTGCTCGACATACACCAGGATATTGTTGGCGCTGTCCTGGACTTCCAGGAAGTGCACGTGAGGCGTGGCCAGGGTCGCCTGCAACAGGGCCTCCAGGCCTTCGTTGTTACCCGAGATCACTCCGTACTCGGTGGCCGGGGCCAATTGGTTGGCGATCAACTGGCCGGTATGGTTCAGCTCCTGGTGCAGGTCCTGGATGCGCACGAAAGTGAAGAAACTGATCAACAACAAGGTCAGGAGCAGGGCAGGGCCCAGGCTGATGAGCTGCGTGCGGGTCTGGATGTCCCAACGGCGACGCACTGTCATGGGCGTTTCTCTCCTTCGCTCAACTGGCGTGCGACGGCCTGGGCATCGACTTCCTCGATGCCCAGGGAGCGTGCCACCTGAGGGTTGCTCAATACTTTGAAGGCCGCCGGGTACAGCGAGCGGGGCCAATGTGCCGGTGGTTGGTCCAGTAGCTTGTCCAGGGTTTGCAACCAGTCTTGCTGGTCGCTGTAGGTGCTGGCCAGGCTACCGGCCCTGACGAAGCCCGCGTTCGGGCCGATCAGGGCTTGTTGTCGGGCGTAGCTGCTGAGCAGCAGGTTCTTCACGGTCTTGGGGTTGTACAGGCTGGGGTCGTCCAGGCCCAGCAGAACCTCGCTGTTGCGCAGGACTGCCTGCAGCGGCCGGCTGTCGCCGATGTTGTCCCAGGATTCGGCGATGATCTCCAGCTCCAGGCTGCGTGCTGCCAGGCGCAGTTCCTCGAGCAGGAACTGGCTGTCCTGGCCATACAGCACTCCCACGCGGCGGACCTGGGGTAGCACACTGCGGATCAAGCGCAACTGGCGCGCCAGGGGCGGGTCGCTCCAGAGCAGGCTGAGCCTGGCGCGTGGGGCCCCCTGCAAGCGCTGCTCGGCTTGCAGGCGGCTGATGCGCAAGACCAGGGTCGCCGGTCCCAGGGGCTCCTGCAGGCGCCAATCGAGGCTTTGCGGGTCCAGCAGGACCAGGCGTATGCCCCCGGGCAATTGCCCTGGCGCCGGTAGCTGTGCCAACGGTACGAAATGCACCTGGTCCTGGGGACGCAGGCTGGCCAGCTCCTGGGTAAAGGTGCGCACCCCTTCACTATCCTCGCTGGCGGTCAGCAAGACCTCGGCGGCGCGCAATGGGACGCACAGCAGCAGTCCCAGCAGGGCCAGGCCCCAACCCAGGCGACGCGCGCTGTACCGGCCCGTGCGCAGCAGCACCATGCTAGAACTCCAGCTCGGCGCTGACATAGGCTACGTGCCGCGAGTCGTAGCGGTTGTCGGCGAAGGTGGTGGGCTGGTGGTCGAGCCGTTGCTGCAGGGTGCCGGCCAGTTCCAGGTTGGCCCGGCCCAGGGCCAGCCGCTTGGCGATACGGGTATCGATCCGTTGGAAGCGATACCCGTTGAGGGCGTCGCTCCCATAGTAGAAGAGCGAACTGGACCAACCCTGGCCCCAGTTGCGCAGCCAGCCGGCAGAACCACTGTTGGTGGCGCTCAGGCGCCGGTCCAGGCGGTTGCTGGCCTGGGCATGGACGTAGGCGTAGGTCAGGCGCAGGCGATCATTGCGGTCCAGTTGCCAGTCCAACTGGCTTTCGGTCCCGGAGAAACGTGCCGAGTTGCTGTTGCTGGCGATGTACTGGTTATTGCGCAGCGGCTCGCTGATCATCCGGCTGATCTCGTCGTAGAACAGCTTGATGTCGAGGTTCAGCGCCTGATCGACGAAGTAGCCGTTGTAGCCCAGCTCCCGCGAGCGCATGCGTTCCTGGTCAAGATCGCCCGGGCCTCGGGTCTTGACGAAGTACTGGGCGCTGTTCTGGCCGTAGACCGGGCGATCCAGGCCGGTGACCCGGTAGCTCCAGTTGACGTTGTTCTCGAACATGTCCGGGGACCGGACGGCCTCGGAATACACCGCCCGCAGGCCATGGCGCGGGTTGATCAGGTAGTTGGCCGCGATCCTGGGTGTCAGGGAGTGGCCAGTCAACTGGGAGTCTTCGTACATGGCCCCGCCCTGGATCAACCAATGCTCGCTGGCCCGCCACTCCAACTGGCCGAAGAGGCGCCAGGTGGTGTCGTCGAGCGTGCCGTTGAAGTAGGTCTGCGAGTCGGCACGGTCATAACGATAGTTCATGCCGCTGACCAGCCGCAGGTTGTCGGCCAGGCTCAGGGTGTCCTGCAGCTCCAGGTCGTAACGGGTTTCCCGCGAGCTCTGGTCGATAAGGCCGCAGACGGCATCCCTGCCTCCGGTAATCCACTGATCGATCACTTGATGCGCCAGGGCCAGTTCTTCAGCAGTTCCTGCGGGTGCACCGCTGCGTGTGTCGGGCATGTTCCGCGCCAGGCGCTCTGTGTAGTTCGGGTTGAGCTGCCACAGGCGTGTCAGTTCGGGGCTGAAGGAGATGGCCGCATCGCAGGCTCTCCAGGTTTTCTGGCGATCCCAGTGCTGGGCCGAGCCCTGTACATAGAGGCTGTGCCGTGGGTCCAGGTCGAGATTCCAGCGCAGGGAGGTCGCATAGTCCTTGGCGATCACGTCGGAGTTGTAGCCTTTCTCGGTGTAATTATCGAACACCGGCTGATAGGTATAAGGCTGCTGGTTGCTGCCTTCCTTGGCATTGAACTGCCAGTCGAGGCTCTGTCGCTCATCGAGCATCTGGTTCACCGACAGGCCGATGCGGTTCAGGCGCTTGCTGTCGCGGTAGTCCGATCCGTCAAGGCGCCTGTCGAAACCGTCATCCTCCTGCCCGGACATCGACAGGCGCAGGTCGCCGCCGTCCCAGCCCGTGCCCTGGCTGGCGTACCAGTCGCTGATGCCGCGTTGGCCGCGGGTCACCTTGAACCGGGTGCCATGGCTGTTGGCTGGCGAGCGGGTGATGATGTTGACCACCGCCATCAGGGCGTTGGCGCCGTAGCTGACGGTGTTGGGGCCGCGAAATACCTCGATGCGCTCGATATCCTCCATGGCCACCGGGATATCGCTCCAGTCCACCGTGGCCAGGCCCGGTCGGTAGACCGAGCGGCCATCGATCAGCACCTGCATGCGCCGGGCCTCGCTGGCGTTGGTGCCGTGATAGTTGACCGTGGCCTGGTTGCCACTGATGGCGCCGACCATCATGCCCGGCACCAGGCGCAGCAGTTCACTGATCTCCCGGGCACCGCTGGCCCTGATCAGTTCGTTGTCGAGTACCGTCATGCTGCCGGGGACCGCTGCTGGCGACTGCTTCAGACGAGTGGCGGTCAGTACCTGGGGCAGGCTGGTCTCATCGACGAACAGATCTTCGGCCTGCGCCGGGTGGCCAAGCAGCAGGCCCAGCAGCAGTGGCAGGCGAATAGAGGGGGGACCAGCGGACACGGCGCAGCCTTGAATCTTGAAAGATGGCGCGCATGTTAACCGAGACGCTCGAGTTTTCCAGTCGCTGTGCCCGGCAAGCGCCCAGTGCCCGCGCGGGTTTGCGACAGATCGTCGGAATGGTTGCCGGGGCTGGTGGTGCAGTGGCCGCTCCGTATAATGCCGCCATCGCCACTGCTATGGATAAACGGATTGCATATGACACAACAGCGCCCTATTGCGGTCCTGGGAGGCGGTAGTTTCGGTACCGCCGTGGCCAATCTGCTGGCCGAGAACGGCCAGGCAGTGCGCCAGTGGATGCGTGATCCCGAACAGGCCGAGGCCATTCGGCTCAATCGCGAGAATCCGCGTTATCTCAAAGGCATCAAGATCCATCCCGCGGTGGAGCCGGTCACCGACCTGCTGGCCACCCTGAGCGACAGCGAACTGTGCTTCGTCGCCTTGCCCTCCAGCGCCTTGCGCGCCGTGCTGGCCCCCCATGCGCAGCTGTTGGGCGGCAAGATGCTGGTCAGCCTGACCAAGGGCATCGAGGCCCAGACCTTCAAGCTGATGAGCGAGATCCTCGAAGACATCGCCCCCCAGGCGCGGATCGGGGTGCTGTCGGGGCCCAATCTGGCGCGCGAAGTGGCCGAGCACGCCCTGACCGCCACGGTGGTCGCCAGCGAGGACGAACAGCTGTGCCAGCAGGTCCAGGCCGTGTTGCATGGGCGGACCTTCCGGGTCTATGCCAGTGCTGATCGCTTCGGCGTCGAGCTGGGCGGTGCCTTGAAGAACGTCTACGCAATCATCGCCGGCATGGCGGTCGCCCTGGGCATGGGCGAAAACACCAAGAGCATGCTGATCACCCGGGCCCTGGCGGAAATGACCCGTTTTGCCGTGAGCCAGGGAGCCAATCCGATGACGTTCCTGGGCCTGGCCGGGGTGGGCGACTTGATCGTCACCTGTTCCTCGCCCAAGAGCCGCAACTACCAGGTGGGTTTCGCCCTGGGCCAGGGCTTGAGCCTGGACGAGGCAGTGACCCGCCTGGGCGAAGTGGCGGAGGGCGTCAATACTCTCAAGGTGCTCAAGGCCAAGGCCCAGGAGCTGGGCGTCTACATGCCGCTGGTGGCCGGCCTGCATGCGATCCTGTTCGAAGGCCGGACGCTGAACCAGGTGATCGAGCTGTTGATGCGCGGCGAACCGAAAACCGATGTCGACTTTATCTCCACCAGCGGATTCAACTGAGCAGTACAGGAGCGAGACATGAACGATACGAATTCCGAGGCCAAGTACGAATCCATTCTCCTGCGGGTGTTGTGGATGCTGGTATTCGCCCTGGTGTGGCAGGTGGCGCAGTTCCTCCTGGGCGCGTTGGTGGTGGTGCAGCTGATCTACCGGTTGGTCTACGGCGCCCCCAATGCCGGCATGATGAATTTCGGCGACAGCCTGAGCCAGTTCCTGGCGCAGATCGGCCGTTTCGGCAGTTTCCATACTGAGCAGAAACCCTGGCCATTCGCCGACTGGCCGGCACCACGGGCACCGGAAGGCGAGGCGCCCCACAGCGTGCCGCCAGCACCGCATCCGGTACGTGACGAGGAGCCCAAGCTGTGAAGCTGTGGGTGCTGCGTCATGGCCAGGCTGAATCCCATGCGGCCACCGACGCCCAGCGCAACCTTACGGCCCATGGCCGTCAGCAAGTGCTGGACAGCGCGGCACAGCTGATCGGCCAGCCCATTGCGGCGATTCTTGCCAGCCCATACGCCCGGGCCCAGCAAACGGCGCACCTGGTACGCGAAGCCCTGGGGTTCGAAGGAGAGGTGCTTACGGTGCCGTGGCTCACGCCGGACACCAATCCCTTGAAGGCGCTGGAGCAACTGGACAGCGCCGACAATCTGCTGCTGGTCAGCCACCAGCCCCTGGTGGGCAGCCTGATCGGCCTGTTGCAGCATGGTCATTTGCGTGACCCGCAAGCCATGGACACCGCCAGCCTGGCCGAGCTGCAAGGCGACTGGCCGCTGGCCGGGACCATGACCCTCACCCGCGTCAGGCATCCCTGAATCCTGCAGGTAAGCGGGGCGTGGACCCGTTTGCCTGCAGGTGCGTGCGCTACATTTCTTAACTTGCAGCACTCCTTTGTGCGTGGAATAGTCGACCGAGCAAGTGCTTGGTTGGTAAGAGGCTGTTCCCGAACACAACAAAAACAGAGGAGCGAGTCATGTCTGCTGCTTTTCGTTTGCCCCTGCAAGTGTTCTACGAGCGCGAGGTTCGTCATCCCCAGCAACGTTTCCTGGTCCAGCCCTGCGGGGGTGGCAAGGTGCAGGAGCTGAACTGGGCTGACGTCGCGCGACAGGTCCGCAGCGCCGCCCAGTGGCTTCGGGAACGGCAACTGCCTCCGGGCAGCCGTATCGCGATCATCGGCAAGAACTCCGCCCACTGGATCATCGCCGACCTGGCGATCTGGATGGCCGGACATGTCTCGGTGCCGTTGTACCCCAACCTCACCGCCGAGTCGGTGGCCCAGGTGCTGGAGCACTCCGAATCGGCCCTGGTGTTCATCGGCAAGCTCGATGCCTGGCCGGAAATGGCCGCGGGGGTCAGGCCCGGATTACCTACGATCAGCCTGCCGCTGGCCCCCGAGGGGCGCTTCGATTTTTGCTGGGACGACCTGCAACGCTGCCAGCCCCTGGCAGAGAGTCCCTGCCCAGCGGCTGAGCAATTGGCCACCATCATCTATACCTCCGGCACCACCGGGATGCCCAAGGGTGTGATGCACAGCTTCGCCAACCTGGGGTTTGCCGCCAGCCATGGGGCCGACCTGTTTGGCCTGGGCCCCGATGACCGGCTGCTGTCCTACCTGCCGCTGTGCCATGTGGCCGAGCGCATGTTCGTCGAGATGGCGGCGATCTACACCGGACAGACGGTGTTCTTCGCTGAAAGTCTCGATACCTTCCTGGTTGACCTGCGACGTGCCCGGCCCACGGCGATGTTCGGGGTACCGCGAATCTGGACCAAGTTCCAGATGGGGGTCTACAGCAAGATGCCAGCCAGGCGCCTGGATTTTCTCCTGGGTCTGCCTTTCATCGGCAAGCGGGTCGGGCACAAGGTCCTGGCGGGCCTGGGGCTGGATGCCTTGCGGGTTGCCCTGTCCGGGGCGGCGCCGGTGCCCCAGGCCCTGCTGCATTGGTACCAGCGCCTGGGCCTGGACGTGCTGGAGGTCTATGGCATGACCGAGAACTGTGGTTATTCCCATATCGGCCGTTCCGGGGAATATGCCCCCGGCTGGATCGGGCGCCCGTGTCCCGAGGTCCAGGTGCGCATCGATGAGTCGGGGGAAGTCCAGGTGCGCAGTGGCGCGGTGATGCAGGGGTACTACAAGGACCCGCAGAAAACCGCGGAAACGGTCACGGAGGATGGCTTCCTGCGCACGGGCGACAAGGGTGAGCAGGATGCTGCCGGCAACCTGCGCCTGACCGGCCGGCTCAAGGAGATCTTCAAGACCAGCAAGGGCAAGTATGTGGCCCCGGCCCCCATCGAGATCCGCCTGGCCGAACACGCGCATATCGAGCAGGTGTGCGTGGTCGGTGATGGCCTGAGCGCGCCCCTGGGGTTGTGCGTATTGTCGGCGGCTGGCCAGCGGGCTGCCGGAGGCAGTACTCGCGAAGACCTGCACAGCAGCCTGGAAGGCCTGCTGGCCCAGGTCAATGGTCGCCTGGACAAGCATGAGCGCCTGCATCGCCTGGTGGTGGTCAAGGACAGCTGGGCGGTGGAGAACGGTTTCCTGACTCCGACGCTGAAGATCAAGCGCAATGTGATCGAGTCCACCTATGGGGGTAGTTTCCAGGCCTGGAGCGAGCGCGAAGAAGTCGTGCTGTGGCAGGATTGAGCGACGACAACCTAACAAGAAGGAAATGGCGATGAGCCTGTGGCGCACCACCCCAAACCTCGAACAATTGAATGCGATCCAGAAGAACACCATCGGTGAAGTGCTGGATATTCGCTTCGAGTCCTTTGACGAGCAATCGCTGACCGCGAGCATGGTCATCGACCACCGTACCCACCAGCCCTACGGTTTATTGCATGGCGGCGCCTCGGTGGTACTGGCCGAGACGGTCGGCTCGATGGCCAGCTACCTGTGCATCGATGCCAGCAAGTTCTATTGCGTGGGGCTGGAGATCAACGCCAATCACCTGCGCGGCCTGCGCAGCGGGCGGGTCACAGCGGTGGCCAGGGCCATTCACATCGGGCGCACCACCCATGTCTGGGACATCCGCCTGAGCAGCGACGAAGGCAAGGCCAGCTGTGTCTCGCGCCTGACCATGGCGGTGGTGCCCCTGGGACAGACTCCGCCAGCGCAGTGAGGCCGCACGCCATAGGCTGAGCCTGGGTGTCAGTATTCCTGTCCGTTACGGTCATTGCCCTGGTGCAAGGGCCTGCGGACAATCGGTATTCGTTTGGTGGATGGATAGGACGGTATGTCGCAACAGGTGTTTTTCGCTCACGCCAATGGGTTTCCCTCCGGCACGTACGGCAAGTTGTTTGCCGCCCTGGCGCCGGAATTCGAGGTGGCTCATTTGCAGCAGCATGCCCACGATCCACGCTTTCCGGTGGATGACAATTGGCAGAGCCTGGTGGATGAGCTGATTCATCACCTGCAACAGCAGGCGCAGCCGGTGTGGGGCGTGGGGCACTCGTTGGGTGGCGTGCTGCACCTGCACGCGGCCCTGCGGTGCCCGGAGTTGTACCGGGGGGTGGTGATGCTCGATTCGCCGGTGCTGACCCGCGCCGACCAGTGGGTGATCCGCGCGGCCAAGCGCTTTGGCTTCATCGACCGCCTGACCCCGGCTGGCCGTACCCTGGGCCGCCGCGAGGAGTTCACCGACATCGAGTCGGCCCGCAGCTACTTTTCGCGCAAGACCCTGTTTCGCGCCTTCGACCCGGATTGCCTGGATGCCTACTTGCAGCATGGCTTGCTGCAAGTAGGCGATCGCCTGCGCCTGCGTTTCGACCCGGCCACCGAGATCAGTATCTACCGCGGCGTACCGCACACCAGCCCGGGCAGTGCCCGCCAGCTCAAGGTGCCCCTGGCGGTGGTACGCGGCCAGCAGAGCAGGGTGGTGATGCGCCATCACACCAGCGCCGTGGGCCGCATGCCCCAGGGCGTGTCGCTGACCATGCCCGGCGGCCACATGTTTCCCCTTGAGCGACCTGAAGACACCGCGACCTTGCTCAAGGACCTGTTCAATCGCTGGCAGCACGACCAGCAACGGAGCCTGGCATGAACCAGGCCGTGGAAGAAGTGCGCCTGAGCCTGCCGCATATCGAGCTGGCAGCCTATCTGTTCGGCCCCGAGGACGGCCTGCCGGTCATCGCCCTGCATGGCTGGCTGGACAATGCCAACAGCTTCGCGCGCCTGGCGCCCAGGCTCGAAGGGCTGCGTATCGTCGCCCTGGACCTGGCCGGCCATGGGCACTCCGGGCATCGCCCGCCTGGAGCGGGTTATGCCTTATGGGACTATGTGTATGACGTGCTGCAGGTGGCCGAGCAACTGGGGTGGCAGCGTTTCGCCCTGATGGGCCACTCCCTGGGGGCCATCGTGTCCCTGGTGCTGGCGGCAGCCATGCCGGCCCGCGTCAGTCACCTGGCCCTGATCGATGGCGTCATCCCGCCTACCGCTACCGGCGAGGGCTCCGCCGAGCGCCTGGGCATGGCACTGCAGGCGCAACTGGATTTGCAGGGCAAGCGCAAGCCGGTCTACAGCACCCTGGAGCGAGCCATCGAGGCGCGGATGAAAGGGGTGGTGGCCGTCAGCCGAGAGGCCGCCGAGCTGTTGGCCCAACGTGGCTTGATGCCGGTGCCCGGTGGCTACACCTGGCGCAGCGACAGCCGCCTGACATTGGCCTCGCCGCTGCGCCTGACCCAAGAGCAGGCCATGTCCTTCGTGCAGCGGGTCGCCTGCCCAACGCAACTGGTGGTGGCTGGCGATGGCATGCTGGCCAAGCACCAGGAATTGCTCCAGCGTCTACCCTTCAACCTGGAACAGCTGCCGGGCGGGCACCACCTGCACCTGAACGATGAGGCCGGTGCCACCTTTGTCGCAGACTGTTTCAATCGGTTTTTCGCCCTTCCTTGACTTGATCCGGTCAACTGTCGAGGCTTGGCGGGTTGAAATGGGAGACAACCATGATAGATCTGTACACCGCTGCGACCCCCAATGGCCATAAGGTTTCCATCCTGCTTGAAGAGCTCGGCCTGCCCTATACCGTGCATGCCCTGAGCTTCGACAAGAAGGAGCAGAAGGCGCCGGCGTTCCTCAAGATCAATCCCAATGGGCGTATTCCGGCCATCGTCGACCGCGACAATGGCGATTTTCCGGTATTCGAATCCGGTGCGATCCTGGTGTACCTGGCCGAGCGCAGCGGCCGCTTGCTGCCGGCCGATGCCAAGGGGCGCTCGGTGGTCATGCAATGGCTGATGTTCCAGATGGGCGGCATCGGTCCGATGCAGGGGCAGGCCAATGTGTTCTTCCGCTATTTCCCGGAGAAGCTCCAGGGCGCCATCGACCGTTACCAGCACGAGACCCGGCGGCTCTATGAGGTGCTCGACACCCGCCTGCAGCAGGTCGAGTACCTGGCCGGCGACTACAGCATTGCCGACATCGCCACCTTCCCCTGGGTACGCAGCCATGAGTGGTCGGGTGTTCCGGTCCAGGGGCTGGAGGCGCTGCAACGCTGGATGGCGGCCATGGAGGCTCGGCCTGCGGTCCAGCGTGGTTTGCAGGTTCCGCAACGCAGCGATGACGCCAGCGTCGTCAAGGGCGCCCAGGCCATGCTGATCCGATGAGGGGCCCAATGCGTTCTCTGAGTGTTCTGGGCCTATCGCTGGTCAGCCTGCTGGCGGTCGCCGCCGATCTGCCCGGCAGCCAGGATCTGCCCCTGGTACCACGGTTGACCGATGCGCAAATCGTCGACTACCGCCCCGAAGCGGAGCAGGAGCGGATCTACCCCATGGGGGCGATTCGCAGAATCAGCGGCCAGTTGCGTTTCGATGGCCAGGTCAATGCCCGCGGCAAGCTCACTACCGTCACCTACCAGTTGCCCGCCGAGCGTAGCTCCAACGAAGCCTTCACCCTGGCTCGCGAAGCCTTGCAGAAGCAGGGGGCCGAGCTGCTGTTCTGGTGCCAGGCCCGGGACTGCGGCGAGAGTAGCCTGTGGGCCAATGAGGTATTCGGCAATGCCAAGCTGTACGGCATCGACGAGCAACAGGCCTACCTGTTGTTGCGCCTGGCAGCGCCCAGGGACAACTCCCTGGTGGCCCTCTACAGCATTACCCGGGGCAATCGCCGGGCCTACCTGCATGTGGAGCAGTTCGACGCAGGGACCCCACTGGGAGAGCTGCTACCTACCTCCGCGACCTTGCTGCGCCAGCTCAAGGATACCGGCAGGCTGGACCTGGCCAGGCTTGCCGAGCCACAACCGGCCTGGCTCAACTTGCTGTCGCGTGGGTTGAACCTGGATACCACTTTGCGGGTCAGTCTCTCCGGTAGACAGGCCGAAGCCTGGCGCCAGGCCCTGATCGGCCAGGGCGTACGCGCGACGCGAATGGAAACCGGCGACACCCAGGCATCCGGCCTGCACTTCGAACTGCTGCGTTAAGCTCTTGCAGGCGGCCCGCACTCGCGGGCTCGCCTACTCTTCACTGGTTACTCTTGCGCGAGACATTTCATGCCCAATAACGATCGCCTGTTGGTGCAGATCCTGCTCCTGGTGCTGTTCGGTGCCAGCTTCTGGGTGATGGCACCTTTCTGGTCGGCCCTGTTCTGGGGGGCGGTCCTGGCTTTTGCCAGCTGGCCGTTGATGCGTTTGCTGACTCGCTGGCTCAACGGCCGCGAATCCCTGGCCGCCGGTTTGCTGACCCTGGGCTGGATGCTGCTGGTAGCGGCTCCACTGGTCTGGCTCGGCCTCAACCTGGCGGATCACGTGCGTGATGCCACGGCGTTCATCAAGGATGTCCAGGTGGATGGCTTGCCCGAGGCCCCGGCATGGCTGGGCAGCTTGCCGCTGGTGGGCGAGCGCCTGGTGGGTTGGTGGAACAGCATCGACGAACAGGGCGCGGCACTGATGGTGGCGGTCAAGCCTTACCTGGGGCAGGTGGGCAACTGGTTGCTGGCCCGTAGCGCCCAGGTGGGCGGGGGCATCCTGGAGCTGACCCTGAGCCTGGTCTTCGTGTTCTTCTTCTATCGCGACGGCCCGCGCCTGGCGTTGTTCGTGCATCGCTTGCTGGAACGCCTGATCGGCGATCGTGCGGGCTACTACATCGACCTGGTGGCCGGTACGGTGCAGCGCGTGGTCAACGGGGTGATCGGCACAGCGGCGGCCCAGGGCCTGCTGGCCTTGATCGGCTTCATCATCGCCGGGGTGCCCGGAGCACTGGTGCTGGGGATCGTGACCTTCCTGCTCAGCCTGATTCCCATGGGGCCGCCCCTGGTCTGGATTCCGGCCACCGCCTGGCTGGCCTGGAAGGGCGAGTACGGCATGGCGGTGTTCCTGGGGATCTGGGGCACCTTCATCATCAGTGGCGTCGACAACGTGCTCAAGCCTTACCTGATCAGTCGCGGTGGCAACCTGCCGCTGGTGATCGTCCTGCTGGGAGTGTTCGGGGGCTTGTTCACCTTTGGCTTCATCGGCTTGTTCATCGGCCCGACCTTGCTGGCAGTGGCCTACAGCCTGTTGCTGGATTGGAGCGCCAGCCAGTCACGGCCCCAGGAACCGCGCTGAGGCCTGCAGGGCGCTCAGGGGCGCGACAGTCGCAATACCGCGGTCAGGCCGCCGCCAGGGGTTTCCTCCAGGCGCAACTGGCCGCCCATGCGCTCGGCCGCTTCGCGGGCGATGGTCATGCCCAGGCCCACCCCGCCTGAGTTGCGGTTGCGCGATCCTTCCAGGCGAAAGAACGGCTCGAACACCGCCTCGCGCTTGTCGGCAGAAATACCCGGCCCATGGTCGATGACGCGGATCAGCAATTGATCGCGGCTGTCCTCCAGGGTCAAGGTGGCCTGGCCGGCATAACGCAACGCGTTGTCCAGCAGGTTGTTCAGGCACGATTGCAGGGCCATGGGCTGTACCAGCAAGGGCGCGCAATGGCCCTGGGCCTGGACATCGGCGCCCTGGTCCTGGGCGTTCTCGCACATCGACTCCACTAGCGCCTGGACGTCCATCAATTGCCAGATCTCGCTGGTGCGCTGTTCATGCAGATAGCTGAGGGTGGCATCGAGCATCTTGATCATGTCGTCCAGGTCCTGGCGCATCTGTCCTTGCAGCTTGCTGTCCTCGATCTGCTCCAGGCGCAGTTTCAGGCGCGACAGGGGCGTGCGCAGGTCGTGGGAGACCGCACCGAGCATGCGCCCGCGTTGCTGGACCTGCTCGCGTATGCGCTTTTGCATCTGGTTGAAGGTGCTGGCGGCTTGCCGTGCCTCGTGGGGACCGAGTTCTTCCAACGGCGGGCTGTCGAGGTTTTCACTGAGCCGCTCGGCGGCAGCGCTAAGGCGCTGGATGGGACGTGATAGCAACTTGGCGCCGTACCAGGCTGCGATGATCAGCGAGATGAACTGGAAGGTCAGGGGCACCAATGGGCCGCCGAACCAGGGGCGCGGTC
>MCND01000048.1_pt1 | contig 55747 bp, 49 predicted proteins | sample 778211 | NCBI WGS metagenome assembly MCND01 (sample SAMN04296812, study PRJNA304217) | bioreactor metagenome | isolation source: activated sludge enriched with benzalkonium chloride | place: Turkey: Istanbul urban wastewater treatment plant
GGTAGATGGCCTGGCAGGCCTTGGTGATCGCGGCATTCGGGCCCCAGGCCGCAATGGCTTCGCGCTCGCTGGTGATCAGCAGCAGGTCATTGGCCTTGGCGCTGACGCCCGGGCCCTCGGTGAAGGTATCCACCAAGCCGATGATCGAGGACGTGGGCAGCGCGATGGTGCGTGCGCCGGTGTCCACGTTGGTGACGGTGACGCCGTGGAAAAAACCACTCATGGATAAACTCCAGATATAAAAAAACCCCAAGAAGGGGTCGGGGGGTCATATCAGTTGTAGAAAATTCGAAGGGTTAAGAATCAGGTTGACGAAGCATCCTCAGCCCACGGAAAACGCGCTTGGATTTCGTTGAAACGGGCAATGCCTGTGCTCCTTACCGCCTCCCAGCCTGCCTCTCCCATAACCTGCATCCGGTTGGCTTCGGCGAAGTAGCGGTCAGATCCCACAATAGGCTCGGCATAAGCTGCAAGCCGCAGGCGCTCTATGTCGGCTCGAGTCAGGGGAATAGAGGAGAACAATTGCTTAGTGATCTTCCCATCAGCATCAATCGACCAGATGCCGTCGTTCTCTCGAATGAGCCTCTGCCATAGCGCGTCGTCGACTTCGACAGCATCCTTTGGGATCTGGTGCATGCCTTTGATCAGACGCAAGTGAAGCGTCCCATCGGGATGAAACGTTGCGTAATTCATGGTTTTTCCTCAAGTACCTACCGCGATGTAGCTCAGGCCTGCGGAACCAGTGACACCGTTGTTATAGGTCGTAAACCGATCGGAGTACACCGCCCCCGACGCGCCGCCGCTGCCGTCGCTCAGGCGCACGTTATAGTCGCCCGATGCGTTGTTGTTGTAGGCCCCCACAACTACAGCGCCGACATCAGTTGGAAATGGGATGGGGAAGAAGGTGGTGTTGATGGCTGAGCCCTTGAGGGTAATCCCCACGTTCCATTGAACGATCCAGCCCTTGAGCCAAGTCGGGAACACAATGTAGCCGACGCGGCCGATCAAGATCCTGAACCCCCATCGCAGTTTTTTCGGCGTCACGATTGTCGTGTCATCGTCGCCGGCTTCGACCATGTTCCGAGACGCAATCCGCGCAAGCCCTAAGACACTCTCTGTGGCCTGAATGACCTTCGCGGCAATCGCTTGAAAGACGCGCAGAGCGTTCATCGGTTTATTTGTGTCTTCGCCTGTTTCGGCTTCTACCTGGCTGGCAAATGGAACCCCGTACCCTGCCAGTGTGTTGGGGGTCCCTGTTAAGGCCGAATACTTGAGCCCGGTCAGGCCCGAGCCGACCCCGCTGATCGCACCGGTAATATCTACGCCGCCGGAGGTGACGCGAATCCCATTACCGGCCGCCCAGGGCACCGAGCCGATACCCATGAAAATCGAAGTGATGGTGTTGTAGCTCCCGGTAAAACCGAGCCCGCCCTTTTCACCGCCATTGCTCCCAGCGATGAGACCGCTCGCCCAGGACGGTGACGCCACAGGCTGAACATAGATCGCCTTGGCATCAGCCAGGTTGATGGAATCCGACAAGGTTCCGCCCAGGAGGCCCATCTCTTGGAATGTCGAAGGGTTATCGCCGCCAACGACGATGCCCCGCTTGTTGATATTTACCCGTGTGTACCTGCCCTCTTGCCGGGTTTCTGGCAGTACGTTGAGAAACCACGTATCCACATACTCACGTGTTGCCAGAACTACCGACGGGTCAATTTTCAGTTCAATGTTCGATGTGCTGCTGACGATCAGGTTGATTCGAATAACTTGCGTGCGTCCCGAGCCCTGGGTTAGCAGAGGCTTGAATGTCGGTGCACAGTTGGCGATGGCGACTAGGTCGCCGGCGGCGTCGTAGAGGCCGATTTCCCGAATCCACCAACCGCCGATATTTTCCGGGATGATTTGCTCGGCGATGATGACGTTGGCATTTTTCGGATCAACCTTGACCTGGTTCAGCGGCGCACGTCGGCGCTCATTGATCAGTTTGGTTTGCGTACGGTTTGGCATTGGATCGGAGCCATTAGCATCCCCGACGCCCATTTGAGTGAACGTCCAGGGAATACCCAGCGCATCAGCGTTTGCCTGTTTGGCCTCGCCCACAGCGGTGAGAATTGCAAAGAACTGGCTGTTTTGGTCAGTCATGAGTAGATGTCCATCGTATCGATATGATGTTCGCGGCCACCAGCGGCAAGGTAGCCGCTGACGTCAATGTCACGCTGAGTCGGTGGATAAACACTGAGTTCGTCGCCTTCATAAACGCTGACGCCGACAAACACTTTGCCTGTGCTTTCCAGGCTGATCGCCAACCCCGTCATGTGCCGACTGACCGGTTTGGCGTCATCAATGAGCCAGGTCAGCTCCTGGTACATCTCCTCAGTGATACCGGTTTCCAGCACACCGACCTTCAAGGCAAAGGTGCCCGGCACACCCTTTGGCGTCGTCTGCCACCATTCCAGCACCTCGACCAGGTAACCGAGCGGCTCCACCACCCGGCGCAACGCGCCGATGGTGCCCTTGTGGGCATGCACGTAAAACGCCGAGCGGATGGCCGAGCGCTTGACGGCTTCCGACCATTTGTTATCCCAGCGATCCACCGACCAGGCCCAGGCCAGTTGCGATAGCAGGTGCGCCGGACAGGTGTCGGGGTTGTACAGCGTGCGCAGGATGCTGGCCGTGTCCCGGGTACTGGCGGCCTCCAGACCACGCTCCAATGGCGTGCTATTGATAGGTAGTAAGCTCGGCATATCAGGTCCCCAGCTTGATGCTGTAGCCCGTGCAATACGCCGCCTGGGCCGGGGTTGGGGCCATGTCCTGCCAACCCAGCAACTCCACCCGGGCCACGCCGGCGACATGTAACTGGGCATCTATAGCCGAGCGAGCGACTTCAACCCCTAATCGCTTGCGTGGGTTCATCCAGGCTTTGAACCTACGCTCTGCCTCCACCAGCGCGGCATCGCTTTCCGGGCCCGGGCCCTTCATATGCAATACCGCATCCACCCGGTAGGGCAGCACCTGGGCGCTCTGTACCGTGACCCGATCGCCCAGGGGCCGCACGTCCTCGTCATTGAGGGCGGTAGCCACCGTCGCCAGTAGTTCGGCGGCGACACTGCCATCGCCCTCCAGCCCCAGTACGGTGACGGTGACGCAGGCCGGAGAAGGGCTTTCTGCCGAAGCATCGGCCACCAGGGCCGAAGCGTTGCGGGCATGCAGGATGTAGCTGTTGCGCGGCCCGGCGGTGGTCAGGCCTTCGTAGGCCAGCTGGATGCGTTCGCGCAGGGCGTCGTCGGTCTCCTTGACCTCCGGCGTGGGCGGCAGCGCCTGCGGGTCGGCCGCGCGGATGACCAGGCGCTTGAGCTTCACGTTGGCCGCAAGCTGGTCGAGGTCGCTGCCTTGGGCGTGGGCCAGCAGCAGGGCCTTGGCCGCATCGTTGACCCGGGCTCGCAATTGCAGGTCGCGGTAGGCCGCCAGTTCCAGCAGCTTGACCACCGGGTCGCTCTCCAGGGCGGCGCTCCAGTTGCCGCCCATGTGCTGGCGGAAGGTCGCCAGCTTGTCTTGGTACAGCGCTTCGAAATCCAGGGCTTCCAGCACCTGTGGCGCCGGTAGCGCCGATAAATCCAGGGTGCTCATGCCGTCACCTCCAAAATCGCACTATTGCCCAGGTACTGGCCCGTCAGTTGAAAGGTGATCTGGCCCGCCACCACCGAAACCACCTGCACGTGCTCCAGCTTCAGCCGCGGCTCCCAGCGCAACAGCGCCCGGGCGACTTCGGCCTGTACCGCGCTTTTCCAACCACCGGTCACTGGCAGGTCGACGAAGCGCCGCAGGTTGCTGCCGTATTCCGGGCGCATGCGCCGGCTGCCCAGGGGCGTGCTCAGGATGTCCTCGATGGACTGGCGCACATGGGCGATGCCCGACAACGACTGGCCGGTGCGGCGATCCATTCCGATCATCGCGTCACTCCTGCGCTTGCAGATCCGGGTGCTGGCCCAGGTAATCCCGAGCGAGGTTGTCACTGGCCTCGACCGCGACCTGGCCATTGGCGACGTTCAGCATCCGCCCATCGGGCAGGACCAGGACGCGGGAGGTGTAGACCGTGTCGCGGAACACGACCGGGCCGGTGTTCTTTTTCTTGCTGCTCATGGTTGCTCCAGGCATAAAAAAGCCCGCGGTGGCGGGCGGGTGGTCATTGCGGCGTGGCAGTCGAGCCACCGCCGGGCATCACGCCCGGATGGGTATGGGTGGAACCGACGTTCACCCCGTTGTGCTGCAAGCTGGCGCCGTTGATCTGCACATCACCGTTCAAGGTGATGTGCCCGGTCAGGCTGATGGTGTCGGCCTTGGCCGTGATCGCGCTATCGCTGATCACCGCCGAGCTGCCGGCCACCTGGATGGTCACGGTGCCGCTGGGCAGGCTGATGCTGTAGCTCTTGGCCTGCCAGTCGTAGACCAGCGAGCCGCCATCGTCGAAGCGCCAGACCTCGACGTGGTCGCGGTTGTCCGGCTGGGTCCCGGCGTTGCCATACAGCCCCGGGACGAAGGTGCCCTGGGCCGGCTCGCCGCTGGGGCTGATCAAGGCCCCCTGCTCGCCCAGGCTCGGCGCCCGCCAGTGTCGGGCCTTGCCAGCGGCCTGGCTGTGCCAGCGCACCCAGGCGCTGGTCCAGCCGGCGCCGTCGGAGACCCGCACCATGGCGGCGGCCAGGTCGACCCCGACCACGCTGCAAGGAATGATCAGGCCGGCGAGCATGCGATCGTGAGTCGCGGCGACAAAGCTCATGCCAGCTGCTCCGGAGAGAAGTAGCCGTCTTCCTTGCCGGGTCCGGTGTCAGGGCTGAAACCGAGCAGTAGCGATCCCGGCCCCTGGTTGTCCCAGGGCCACTGTTCCTGGCCGAGGTACACCAACTGCTGCCATTGCACGGTCCAGGCCTTCTTGCGCCACGACTCGCTGGTGGCGTCGGCAGGCTTGGCCCGCACGCTGGTGGTGCCCTCGACGAAATCGAGGTTCCAATGCTGGCAATGCAATAGGTCGGCCATTTGCGCCGCCAGTTCGACAGCTTGCAACGCGGCCCCTGGCAGGTTGGCGTCCACCAGCATGCTGGCCTCGAACGTGGTCTTCACGCAGCTACGGCCATCGCCCGGATCAGCCCCCGGGTCCATGGCGGTGATGGCAAAGACGATTGCCGGCCTGGCCAGGCCATCGGGTGTCTCGGGAAACGCCTCCACCGCTCGGACAGCGGGCATCGCCGCCTTGATCGTGGCGGCGATAGCGTCGTGCAATATCGTCAGTTCGCTCATTGTCCAGTCCTGGAATCGGGCCGACGGCGACACCGGCGAAGACCTGGCCCGCAGGCCGGCGCGCTGGTACCACTGTCGATCAAGACGCATGAAAAGCGCCGGCCGGCGCTCGACCGGCCAAGCACAGGCAAGGTGCACCCGCCCGGGCTTGCCGGCAGGTGCAAATGGGGTTGATGAAAAACCGTTCAGGATCGATCGGAGTTCGAGTCACGCTCGGGCACCTCGCACACACCGATGCGCTTGGCCGCCCAGCGCTCGTAGAGGCCGATGGCGACGTCGGCGCCGGCCATGGCGGTCAGGCAACCGAAGGCGCAGGCGGTCCAGATCGAGACGCCGGCGGCATACAGCAGCATGATCGCCGAGACACCGCAGATCACACAGGCTCCAGAACGCAGCACCAGGCGTCGCAGCAGTGCCCAGCCTCGGGCGCCCTCCTTGTCGGCACGCCACATTTCACCGGACACGCCACCCAGCAGCGCCAGGACGATGACCATCCAGATCGGCATATCCAGCAACGCTTGTTGCTCGTTTGTCATTCAGGTCTCCCGTGTGGATTGGGGCCAAAGAAGCGGCCGGTTGATGAAAAACTCGAAACGATGATTCAAGGGGTCCCTGTCTATTGGCGGCCCACGTTAGGCAGGCATTCCAAAAAGCCCGGTCGCCCGGGCTTTTCAGTAATGCAATCCTTGGTCTTTCGGCGCTACTGGCGCGGTACGGACCCATTTAAATTGTTCCTCCGACCGCGACCCCTGTCCGCCGGATAACTGCTTCTGGTGCTTTACGCTGCACACCCGGGTCAGTTGCCAACCCTCTGAACCGTCGAGGCCGGTTCATCGCTGCCTTTTGCTTGTGCCACTAAAGAGCGTTGTTGCAGCCGTTTTCGAACGGCTTGAGACGAATATTATGCATTCATGCATATGCAGTCAATGCGTAAATGCATTTATTTATGCGAATTTCTTGCTCCCATGCATGGAGGCCGCATAGACACTGGGGGTGAAGGGGTTTTTCAGGACAAAAAAAAGCCCGCTCAGGAGCGGGCTTGGCTTGCAGGTGACGGGTTAGCGGGCGTACATGCCCCACCAGAAGACGTGACCGAGGATGCTGATCTGCTCTTCCTGGATATCCTGGAAGCTGTAGTCCTCGTCAGGGTGCTCATCGCGGTTGAAGCTGCGCAGGCGAATACCGGTGGGCAGGCGGTACAACTGCTTCACCCGCAACTGGCCATTGTGATTGATGGCATACAGGTCGCCATCGACGATATCGCCAATGGCACATTTACCGGCATTGACCCCGACCGTGGCGCCATCACGCAGCACCGGCAACATGCTGTTGCCGCGTACCGTCACGCACTTGGCCTGGTCGAACTGCACGCCGTTGTGCCGCAGGCTGCGCTTGCCGAAGCGCAGGCTGGCGCGCTCGCTTTCCTCGATAACGAATCTTCCTGATCCAGCAGCCAATTCAACCTCGCGCAGAAAGGGAACCGACACCTCGTCGTCATCGACGGGGGTGTCATCGTCCCACAGGCTTATGTCCTTGAGTTCCGAATGAATCTCGTCGCGCACCGCACTGCGGACCGGCGCAATAGCCGCACGTCCACGCAGTTGATCGGTACTCACCTGGAAGTACTCGGCGATCCGGGAGATGTGTTTATCCGAGGGATCGACGATCTTCCCGCTGAGAATCCGCGAGAGGGTGGATTGAGGAACGCCGGTGCGACGGTGAAGCTCCGTGGGGGAGATCCCATCGCGATCCAGCAGTTCTCTTAAGACGGTAGAAACGTTGCGTATTTGCATAAAGCGCATATTGCGCGAACTTTCAAGGGAAGACAAATGCTGATTTGCATATTTAATGCATTTGCCCGACAAGCGTAGCTTCCCCTGGCGCCTGCGAGGCCGCGGGAACCCGTGGTAACCTTGCCGCCATCAGCAAAAAGCCGGGCTCCTGGGGCCCCTTTGCGTCAGCCATTCAACGAATCCGCCTATATACCAATGAGTAAAAATACCTCCGACTTGTCTTCCCACACGCCAATGATGCAACAGTACTGGCGTCTCAAGAATCAACACCCTGATCAGCTGATGTTCTATCGCATGGGCGACTTCTACGAGATCTTCTACGAAGACGCGAAGAAGGCCGCCAAGCTGCTGGACATCACCCTGACCGCACGGGGACAGTCGGCAGGCCAGGCCATTCCCATGTGCGGCATCCCCTACCATGCCGCCGAGGGCTACCTGGCCAAGCTGGTCAAGCTTGGCGAGTCGGTGGTGATCTGCGAACAGGTGGGCGACCCGGCCACCAGCAAGGGCCCGGTGGAGCGCCAGGTCGTGCGTATCATCACGCCGGGGACCGTAAGTGACGAGGCGTTGCTGGACGAGCGCCGGGACAACCTGATCGCTGCGGTACTGGGTGACGAGCGCCTGTTCGGCCTGGCCGTGCTGGATATCACCAGCGGCAACTTCAGCGTCCTGGAAATCAAGGGCTGGGAGAACCTGCTGGCCGAGCTGGAGCGCATCAATCCGGTGGAGTTGCTGATCCCGGACGACTGGCCACAGGGCCTGCCAGCGGAAAAGCGCCGTGGCACAAGGCGGCGTGCTCCCTGGGACTTCGAGCGCGACTCGGCGCACAAGAGCCTTTGCCAGCAATTCTCCACTCAGGACCTCAAAGGTTTCGGCTGCGAGACCCTGACCCTGGCCATCGGCGCCGCCGGTTGCCTGCTCAGCTATGCCAAGGAAACCCAACGCACCGCCCTGCCCCACTTGCGCAGCCTGCGCCATGAACGCCTGGACGATACGGTGGTGCTGGACGGCGCCAGCCGACGCAACCTGGAACTGGATACCAACCTGGCGGGCGGGCGCGACAATACCCTGCAATCGGTGGTCGATCGCTGCCAGACCGCCATGGGCAGCCGTTTGCTGACTCGCTGGCTGAACCGACCGCTGCGTGACCTGAAGGTCCTGGAGGCGCGCCAGTCCTCTATCACCTGCCTGCTCGATGGCTATCGCTTCGAACGCCTGCAGCCGCAGTTGAAGGAAATCGGTGATATCGAGCGGATCCTCGCGCGGATCGGCTTGCGCAACGCTAGGCCACGGGACCTGGCCCGCCTTCGGGACGCTCTCGCCGCGCTACCGGAACTGCAAGTAGCCATGGCCGAGCTGGAAGCGCCCCACCTCAAGCAGTTGGCCATCACCACCGCTACCTATCCGGAACTGGCGGCTCTGCTGGAGAAAGCCATCATCGACAACCCGCCAGCGGTGATCCGCGACGGCGGCGTGCTCAAGACCGGCTACGACAGCGAACTCGACGAGCTGCAATCGCTGAGCGAGAACGCTGGCCAGTTCCTGATCGACCTGGAAGCTCGGGAAAAGGCCCGGACCGGACTGTCCAACCTCAAGGTCGGCTACAACCGCATCCACGGTTACTTCATCGAATTGCCGAGCAAGCAGGCCGAACAGGCCCCTGCGGACTACATCCGGCGCCAGACCCTCAAGGGTGCCGAGCGCTTCATCACGCCTGAACTCAAGGCTTTCGAAGACAAGGCACTGTCGGCCAAGAGCCGTGCCCTGGCGCGCGAGAAGATGCTCTACGACGCGCTGCTGGAAACCCTGATCAGCCATTTGCCTCCCTTGCAGGACACCGCAGGGGCCCTGGCTGAGCTGGATGTGCTGAGCAACCTGGCCGAACGGGCGCTGAACCTGGATCTCAACTGCCCGCGTTTCGTCAGCGAGCCTTGCATGCGCATCAGCCAGGGCCGTCATCCGGTGGTGGAACAGGTGCTGACCACGCCGTTCGTGGCCAACGACCTGAGCCTGGACGACAGCACCCGGATGCTGGTGATCACGGGGCCGAACATGGGCGGTAAATCCACCTACATGCGACAAACCGCGCTGATCGTGCTGCTGGCCCATATCGGTAGTTTCGTGCCGGCGGCAAGTTGCGAGTTGTCCCTGGTGGACCGGATCTTCACCCGGATCGGCTCCAGCGACGACCTGGCCGGCGGGCGCTCGACCTTCATGGTGGAAATGAGCGAAACCGCCAACATCCTGCATAACGCCACCGAGCGCAGCCTGGTGCTGATGGACGAAGTCGGTCGTGGTACCAGTACTTTCGACGGTCTTTCCCTGGCCTGGGCTGCGGCAGAACGTCTCGCCCACCTGCGGGCCTATACGCTGTTCGCCACCCATTATTTCGAGCTGACGGTACTGCCGGAAAACGAACCGTTGGTGGCCAACGTGCACCTCAATGCCACCGAGCACAACGAACGAATCGTCTTCCTGCACCATGTGCTACCCGGACCTGCCAGCCAGAGCTATGGCCTGGCCGTAGCCCAGCTGGCTGGGGTTCCGAGCGCTGTGATCACGCGCGCACGAGAGCATTTGAGCCGCCTGGAAACTACGAGCCTGCCCCATGAGGCCCCCAAGCAGACTCCTGGAAAAGCCTCGGTTCCGCAGCAAAGCGATCTATTCGCTAGCCTGCCGCACCCGGTATTGGAAGACCTGACCAAACTGGATCTGGATGGCATGACACCCCGCCAGGCACTGGAAATGCTCTATACATTGAAGACACGCATCTAACGCGAACGCCTTCAAGCTGTTAGAATCTCGCGCGGTTTGGGATGCTGTGGACTATTAGCCTGGTCCACAGACTATCGCTCCCAAACCTGGCGACCCCAATCCTGTAGGGGCTCCGCTGCCGCCGCCTGAGGAGAAAATTAGAAATGACCTTCGTCGTCACCGACAACTGCATCAAGTGCAAGTACACCGACTGCGTAGAAGTCTGTCCGGTGGACTGCTTTTACGAAGGCCCGAACTTCCTGGTAATTCACCCGGATGAGTGCATTGACTGCGCGCTGTGCGAGCCTGAATGCCCTGCTGTAGCCATCTTCTCCGAGGATGAAGTCCCGGAAGAGATGCAAGAATTCATTCAGTTGAACGTCGAGCTGGCAGAGATCTGGCCGAACATCACTGAAAAGAAAGATTCGTTGCCCGATGCCGAAGAGTGGGATGGCGTCAAAGGCAAGATCAAGGATCTCGAACGCTAATTGCTGCCGCGTTCCTGAAAAGGCCCCTTGCGGGCCTTTTTGCATTTCTGGGACCTGGAATTCTGCGAGCCACTTTTCTACAGGCGAAAAAAGGGGCGGTATGACCCGCCCACATTTTTTCCCTAGTCCCTGTGTTCCTTGTCATCGTCCTGATGAATCGCTTCTTGCGATGTCCTGACCATCGTCCTTGATGGCTGTGTCTATCCGTCGACACAGGGCTGATATTAGAGATTTCCCAGATAACGGCAATCGCACTATCAGCGGGAAACTTTGTCCAACCAGTTCAATACAAAACAAAAAATCCTTTTAAATCAACAAGATAAAAAATACCTCAAGCTTATCTAGACAACTCAGAAGTCGCAAAAAACCAATAGATTACGAAAAAGTAATCTTTGGCTTACATAGCGATTAAGAACACTTCCGTTTCTCACCCCTAGCGTCTGGCAACGCGCTTTCATACCGCCCATGAAAAAGCCCCGAACCAGTCGTAATGCCAGTCGGGGCTTCTTGTCGGCCGGTTCAGAGGCTACTGAAACAGCGACTCACTGGACAAACCGTTCTTCTCGAGAATTTCACGCAAGCGCTTGAGGCCTTCCACCTGGATCTGCCGTACCCTCTCACGGGTCAGACCAATCTCCAGGCCAACATCTTCAAGAGTGCTGCTCTCATGGCCGCGTAAGCCAAAACGGCGCACCACGACCTCGCGTTGCTTCTCGGTCAGCTCGGAGAGCCATTGATCGATACTTTGCGAAAGGTCGTCGTCCTGCAACAGTTCACAAGGATCCGTCGGGCGCTCGTCGGTCAACGTATCCAGCAAGGTCTTGTCCGAATCCGGCCCCAGCGAGACATCCACCGAAGACACTCGCTCATTCAAGCCAAGCATACGTTTGACTTCTGCCACCGGCTTCTCGAGCAGGTTGGCAATTTCTTCAGGAGAGGGTTCGTGATCGAGTTTTTGCGTCAACTCACGAGCGGCGCGCAAGTAGACGTTGAGTTCTTTGACCACATGGATCGGCAACCGGATGGTCCGGGTCTGATTCATGATCGCCCGTTCGATAGTCTGACGAATCCACCAGGTGGCATAGGTCGAGAAGCGAAAGCCGCGTTCCGGGTCAAACTTCTCCACCGCCCGTATCAGGCCCAGGTTGCCCTCTTCGATCAGGTCCAGCAGCGACAACCCGCGATTGACATAGCGCCTGGCGATTTTAACCACCAGTCGCAAGTTACTTTCAATCATGCGTTTTCGCCCGGCGGGATCGCCACTCTGCGACAGACGCGCAAAGTGCACTTCCTCTTCGGGAGAGAGCAATGGAGAAAAGCCGATTTCATTGAGATACAACTGTGTCGCATCGAGCGCACGAGTGTAGTCAATATATTTGTGTTGCTTTACTGCAGCGGAGCTTTTGGATTTGGTGCGAACGGAAGGTGGAGTTGCCCCCTCATTATTCGACATCGAATCCATATCGATTCCGCTCTCCATCAGGAGAACTTCATCGTCGATGTCAAACTCCGGCACTTCTTTACTGAGAGCCATTGTTATAGTCCTTTGGTGAGTTCGACCTCAGGCTCAAGCGGCGCCTTTATCCTTGGCATCGCTGGAACCTGTTCCCTCTACGTGACGGAACAGGCTGGTAACGGATCAACGACGTGGCAGGAATTGCAGCGGATCTACAGGTTTACCTTGTCGGCGAATCTCAAAGTGCAGTTTCACCCGGTCTGTACCAGTTGATCCCATCTCGGCAATTGTCTGTCCGACTTTGACCTGCTGCCCCTCCCGAACCAGTAGCTTACGATTGTGACCATAAGCGCTGACGTAGGTTTCGTTGTGTTTGATGATGACTAATTCGCCGTAGCCCCTTAAGCCACTCCCGGCGTAAACCACCGTCCCATCAGACGCAGCTAAAACAGGCTGTCCCAAATCCCCGGCGATATCAATGCCTTTATTCAAACTACCGTTTGAAGAAAATTTTCCAATGAGAACGCCACTCGAAGGCCAGCCCCAACCTGTCGGCGCAGGGCCTGCGGGCACCGCTGGAACGGGCGCCGGAGCTGGTGCGGGCTTGCCAGCGGGGCTGGAATTGGCACCTGTTGCAGGAGGTGTAGTCGTTGTCGCCGGACGACGAATGACCGTCGTCTTGCTGGAAGAGGAAGCACTGGTTTGGGTGCTGGTCACCACGGTCGCCGGTGCTGTACCAGTACGCCCATCAAAGCGAATGGTTTGCCCCGGATGAATGGTGTAGGGCTCGGCAATATTGTTACGGGCCGCCAACGCCTTGTAGTCCCAGCCGTAGCGAAAAGCGATGGAAAACAGCGTATCGCCGCGACGCACCACATACTGGCCAGTCGTTACAGTCGGACGCTGCGGCGCCGCATTACTGTTGCGATCAACCACACCCATGCTGCTGGACTTGGTGCTGGAGCAACCGACCAACAAGGAACTCAAGACAAGGCCAATCATCAGTCGCTGAAAGCTTGTTGTACCCATACGCTGCGCAATGACTGTGAGACTCACCCGCCGCTCCCTTTCTGGTGTTTGACGATATAGATTGCCTGGCTCAGGCACGAAATGACGCAAGTATAACCGGGTGCCAGCGCTTTACCGCCGGCACAGCGTACGACACAACCAGTGTTTGTTACGGGTCGTAGCCCCACTCATTGACGATCAATACGCCAGTAAGACACAGCCAATCGGAGAGAATTCACCCCGCCCCGAGAAATGCTCAGGCCAGAGGGCCATTGAGCAGGGGCACAAAACGCACTGCTCCCAGGACATGCCGGGCAAAACCGTGTTCTTCACGAATGATCAGCATCAACTGCTGTACCTCGCCAGCGCCGACCGGAATCACCATCCGCCCGCCGGGAGCGAGCTGATCGAGCAGAGCCTGGGGAATATCGGTAGCCACGGCAGTCACGATGATACCGTTATAGGGCGCCAGTGCCGGCCATCCCTCCCAACCATCACCCCAGCGAAACACCACATTGCGCAGGTTAAGCTCCTGCAGGCGCTCCTTGGCCCGATCCTGCAGAACCTTGATCCGCTCAACCGAAAATACCCGTTCCACCAACTGCGACAGTACTGCCGTCTGGTAGCCCGATCCGGTACCGATCTCCATCACCTTGTCCAACGGGCCGGCCTCCAACAGCAGCTCGCTCATGCGTGCCACCATATAGGGCTGGGAGATGGTCTGGTTATGGCCAATAGGTAGCGCCGTGTCTTCATAGGCACGATGGGCCAGGGCCTCATCGACGAACAGATGTCGCGGTGTACGCCGTATAACCTCCAGCACCTGGGGATTGGACAGCCCTTCATCATAAAGCCGCTGGATCAAGCGCTCACGGGTGCGCTGGGAGGTCATACCGATCCCCCGCCGTAACAGATCGTCTTGCTCGCGGGCCATCAGCGCAGCCCCTCCAACCAGCCATCCAGGCTCCTGAATGCATCATTGAAGGTGCGATCCAGCTGCAATGGCGTGACGGACACGTACCCCTGCATCACGGCATGAAAGTCGGTACCAGGACCGCCATCCTCGGCGTCGCCAGCAGCGGCGATCCAATAGCCGGCCTTGCCGCGGGGGTCCACCACCTTCAGGGGGGCGGCGGCACGGGCTCGATGCCCCAGGCGAGTCAGTTGGATGCCACGAATATGATCGAGAGGCAGGTTGGGAATGTTCACGTTCAACACCGTCCGTGGTGGCAAGTCCAGCAAACCTTGTGCTTGAACCAGCTTGCGCGCGAAATAAGCGGCGGTGGCAAGATTTTCCACCTGCCGCGATACCAGCGAAAAGGCAATGGCCGGGCGTTGCAGGAAGCGCCCTTCCAAGGCCGCAGCAACGGTTCCCGAGTACAGCACATCGTCCCCGAGGTTGGCCCCCAGGTTGATACCCGATACCACCATGTCCGGCTCATGCTCCAACAGGCCATTAAGCCCCAGGTGAACGCAATCGGTGGGCGTGCCGTTGATGCTGATATAGCCATTGCCAAGAGTATGCGGGTGCAACGGGCGGTCGAGCGTGAGCGAGCTGCTGGCGCCGCTTTTGTCTTGGTCCGGTGCGATAACCACACATTCGGCGTGATCAGCCAGCGCAGCATGCAGCGCGGCGATACCGGGTGCAGTTACCCCATCATCGTTAGAAATCAGAATACGCATGGGCTGTCCGTCTGCCCTGCCGGCACCAGATCGACGAGCTCGCGCACCAAGGCGGTGGCGAAACATCCGGCCGGAAGGACGAATTCCAGTTGCAGAATATCAGGCACGGGATAATGCCACGTCAAACCGCCAATGGGCAGCCGCAGGATGCGTCGTTCGTGCGCCATACCAGCTTTTATCAACCATTTGCACAACGCTTGCTCGCGATCGGCAACGCCCTGCTCCACTGCCTGGATTGCGCCCCCGGCAGGGGAGTCGCCCTCGCCCCACAACGGCCCGGTGGGATGCAGGTCGAGGATATCCAGCCGCGGGTCCGAACACTCGGGTTGTCCGGCCATGAAAAAGCTGCGGCTGTCGGTGAATGCCAACAAGTCCCCCACTTGCGCTCGCCGCCAACTGCCGTCGGCCACTCGCGTTGCCAATACCTGATTGAATACGTAGCTGCGGGCCGTCGAAAGCAATCGTGAACGAACGTTGCGTTGCTCTGGCAAGGCCTCGCGTGCCGCCCAATCACGAGCATCGACCAGGTTACCGCCTTCATGACCGAAACGCTGGGCACCGAAGTAGTTGGGAATCCCCTGCTCGGCGATCAGTTTCAGGCGCTCATCGATGGCCGCGTGATCGGCCTTGAGCTCCGTCAGACGCAAGGTAAAGCCGTTAGCCGCATGGGCTCCGCGCTGCAGCTTGCGCCTGTGGCGCATGGCCTTGAGAATCTTCAGGGTGTGGTTTTCAGCGGCGGCAAGATCCGGATCGGCCTTGCCGGGCAATTGCACACTGAACCACTGACGGGTCAAAGCCTGTCGATCCTTGAGCCCGGCATAGCTGACCGTGCGCAATGGCACCCCGGCCGCCTTGGCGATCCGGCGTGCCGCTTCCTCGGTGTTCAAGCCGCGCTTTTCCACCCACAACCACAGGTGCTCGCCATCGCCGCTAAGTGGGATATCGAGGACTTCATCAACCTGGAAATCCTCGGCCGTAGCCTTGAGCACAGCGCTTCCCAGGGCCTCGCCATAGGCCAGTGGGCCCAACAGTTGCAGTTCGTTCATGTGCGTTGCAACAAGGCCACGGAATGTACCGCGATCCCTTCCTCTCGACCGGTGAAGCCAAGCTTCTCGGTGGTCGTCGCCTTGACGTTCACTTGATCGAGCTCGACCTGCAGGTCGGCGGCAATCAAGGCCCGCATGCTTTCTATATGGGGCGCCATCTTCGGAGCCTGGGCAACGATAGTGTTGTCGACATTGCCGACCTTCCAGCCCTTGGCATGGATCAGGGCGACAACATGCCGCAGCAAGACACGGCTGTCGGCCCCCTTGAACTGAGGGTCGGTGTCAGGAAAGTGCTTGCCGATATCGCCCAGCGCGGCGGCGCCCAACAAGGCGTCGCTGAGTGCGTGCAGCAACACATCGCCATCAGAATGGGCCAATAGCCCGGAATGATGGGCGATACGCACACCCCCCAAGGTGATGAACTCGCCCTCAGCGAAACGGTGCACATCGTAGCCGTGGCCAATACGCATAAAAAACGCCCCGAAAAAGTCAGGGCGTGATTCTACCTGCTTTGGCGAGCATTAGGCGTTAAGAGCGCGTGCATGGTGCCGTAGGTGGTCGTCGATGAAACTGGCGATGAAGAAGTAACTGTGGTCGTAGCCCGGCTGCAATCGCAGTGTCAGCGCATGCCCCGCATTCTTCGCCGCCTGTTGCAGGGCCTCGGGCTTGAGCTGGCTCGTCAAGAAATCATCCCGATCGCCTTGATCGACCAGCAGTGGCAGTTTCTCGCTGGCCTCAGAGATCAAGACACTGGCATCCCACTCGCGCCAGCGCGAGCGCTCCTCGCCCAGGTAACGGGAAAATGCCTTCTGTCCCCAGGGGCAATCCATGGGATTGCTGATGGGGGCAAACGCCGACACCGATTGGTAACGACCTGGATTACGCAACGCACACACCAAGGCTCCGTGCCCGCCCATGGAGTGTCCGCTGATACCTCGCTTGTTCGAGGCGGGAAAATGAGCTTCCACCAGCTCCGGCAGCTCATTGACCACGTAGTCGTGCATCCGATAGTGCTGGGCCCATGGCGCCTGGGTCGCGTTGAGATAGAACCCGGCGCCAAGGCCAAAGTCCCAGGCTCCGTCCGGATCGCCAGGCACCCCGGCACCGCGAGGGCTGGTATCCGGAGCGATGATGATCAGCCCCAACTCTGCCGCCATGCGCTGGGCACCGGCCTTTTGCATGAAGTTCTCGTCGGTGCAGGTCAACCCGGACAACCAATACAGCACCGGTAGCTTGCCACCTTGCTCGGCCTGGGGAGGCAGGTAGACAGCGAACACCATGTCACAGCCCAGCACCTGGGAATGATGCTTGTAGCGTTTATGCCAGCCGCCGAAGCTTTTCTGGCAGGAAAGATTTTCCAGACTCATGGCAGACCTCCAGCCACAAGCCGCAAGCGTCAAGCTGCAAGCAGGTAGCGAACCCTATTGCAGCCCATGGCTTGCAGCTTGACGCCGCTCTTAGAAGTGGATGACCGTACGGATGCTCTTGCCTTCGTGCATCAGGTCGAAAGCCTTGTTGATATCCTCCAGGCCCATGGTATGGGTGATGAAGGTATCCAGCGGGATCTCGCCCTTCTCGGACATTTCCACATAGCTGGGCAGCTCGGAGCGGCCACGTACGCCACCGAATGCCGAGCCGCGCCAGACCCGACCGGTCACCAGTTGGAAGGGACGGGTGGCGATTTCCTGGCCGGCACCGGCCACGCCGATGATCACCGACTCGCCCCAGCCCTTGTGGCAACACTCCAGCGCTGCCCGCATCAGTTGCACGTTGCCGATGCACTCGAAGGAAAAATCCACACCGCCATCGGTGAGATCGACGATCACTTCCTGGATCGGGCGATCGTAGTCTTTGGGGTTGATGCAGTCGGTAGCGCCCAGCTGGCGGGCGATCTCGAACTTGGCCGGGTTGATATCGATGGCGATGATGCGCGATGCCTTGGCCTTCACGGCGCCAATCACCGCCGACAGGCCGATACCACCCAGGCCGAAGATCGCCACGGTGTCACCCGGCTTGACCTTGGCGGTATTGAGCACCGCGCCAATACCCGTGGTCACGCCGCAGCCCAGCAGGCAGACCTTCTCCAGCGGCGCTTCTTTCTGGATCTTGGCCACGGAGATTTCCGGCAGCACGGTGTACTCGGAGAAGGTCGAGGTGCCCATGTAGTGGAAGATCGGCTGGCCTTTGTAGGAGAACCGGGTAGTGCCGTCCGGCATCAGCCCCTTGCCCTGGGTCGCGCGGATCGCCTGGCAGAGGTTGGTCTTGCCCGAGAGGCAGAATTTGCACTTGCCGCATTCCGGGGTGTACAGCGGAATAACGTGGTCCCCCACGGCCACCGAGGTCACGCCCTCGCCCACCGCTTCCACTACTGCGCCACCTTCATGGCCGAGAATCGACGGGAAGATCCCTTCCGGGTCGGCACCCGACAAGGTGTAGGCGTCGGTATGGCAGACCCCGGAAGCCACGACCCGCAACAGCACCTCACCGGCCTTGGGCATGGCGACATCGACTTCAACGATCTCAAGGGGTTTCTTGGCCTCGAAGGCAACGGCAGCGCGCGACTTGATCATCCTGGGTCCTCCAGTGAATAAAAACGAGACAGGGAGTGTAAAACAGCGCCCTGTGAGGGAATAATCCGGACAAAAGCAAAACATTATTGCCATACAGGGATAATCGACATGAGCGAAAGCCGCTGGGAAGGCATCGATGAGTTCGTCGCCGTTGCCGAGTGCTGTCAGTTCACCGCAGCAGCGGAGCGCCTTGGAGTCTCCCCCTCCCATATCAGCCGACAGATCGTTCGCCTGGAAGAGCGCCTGCAGACGCGTCTCTTGTACCGCAGCACCCGGCGGGTGACGCTGACCGAGGCCGGTCAGACGTTCTTGCAGCATTGCCAGCGCCTGCAGGATGGACGCGAAGAAGCGCTACGTGCGGTAGGTGACCTGGGCAGCGAACCCAAGGGCATGTTGCGCATGACTTGTGCGGTAGCCTACGGCGAGCGCTTCATCGTGCCGCTGGTGACCAGCTTCATGGGCCTCTACCCACAATTGCGGGTAGACATCGAGCTGAGTAACCGCACCCTGGACCTGGTGCATGAAGGGCTGGACCTGGCGATTCGCCTCGGGCGGCTGCAGGACTCGCGACTGGTGGCCGCAAGGCTGGCGCCACGGCGCATGTACTTGTGTGCTTCGCCGTCCTACCTGGAGCGTTACGGACGCCCCCATAGCCTTTCAGAGTTGAGCCGCCACAATTGCCTGATCGGTAGCTCGGATATCTGGCAACTGGAACTGGACGGTCGGGAGTTCGCGCAGCGGGTGCAAGGCAACTGGCGCTGCAACAGTGGGCAAGCGGTGCTGGATGCTGCTCTGCAGGGGGTCGGACTATGCCAGTTGCCGGATTACTACGTGCTGGAACATCTGCAGAGTGGCGCGTTGATTTCCCTGCTCGAAGCCCATCAGCCGCCCAATACCGCAGTGTGGGCGCTCTACCCGCAACAACGGCACCTGTCGCCCAAGGTGCGCAAGCTGGTGGACTATCTCAAGGAGGGCCTGGCCCGGCGTCCGGAATACCAGGAGCGGTAGACGCAACAGGCTGGCTACAGGGGGGATCAGCGGCGGTTGGCCCAACGCTGGCGCAACCACTCCAGGTCTTCGGGACGTGTGACCTTGAGGTTGTCGGAGCGTCCTTCGATCAGGCGCGGTGCCTGCCCGGCCCACTCCATCGCCGACGCTTCGTCAGTGATCGCGACGTCAGCCACCAGGCTATCGGCCAGGGCTCGATGCAAGGCGCCGAGACGGAACATCTGCGGGGTATAGGCTTGCCAGATCAAGCTGCGATCCACGGTTTCCAGGACCCGGCCATGCTTGTCGATGCGCTTGAGAGTGTCCCGGGCCGGCACTGCGAGCAGGCCGCCCACAAGATCGTCAGCCAGCTCAAGCAGTAGCTTGTCCAGGTCTGAGCGGGCTAGGTTCGGTCGTGCCGCATCATGCACCAGCACCCAGTCATCATCGGCTGCCCCCTGGGCATGCAGGTGAAGCAGGGCATTGAGCACTGAGCCAGATCGCTCCGCGCCACCATCGACCCGCTGGATCCGCGCGTCCTGGGCACAAGCCAGGGTCGGCCAGTAGGGATCGTCCGGTGCCACACTGACGACCAGCCCCTTGAGACCGGGGTGGTCGAGAAAGCAGCCGAGGCTGTGTTCGAGAATAGTGCGCCCGCCCAATTGCAGATACTGCTTGGGGCGGTCCGCAGCCATACGGGCACCCACGCCCGCGGCAGGAATCACGGCCCAGAAGGCCGGCGACAACTCGCTCATTGGGCCAACTGGTAGAGGGTCTCGCCCTCCTTGACCATGCCCAGTTCATGACGAGCCCGCTCTTCGACGGTCTCCATGCCCTTCTTCAATTCCATGACTTCCGCATCGAGTACGCGATTACGCTCCAGCAGGCGCTCGTTTTCAGCGTGCTGGTCGGCAATCTGCTGGGTCAGTTCTGCTACCTGGGCCAAGCTGCCATTCCCCACCCACAGGCGGTACTGCAAGCCAGCCAGCAGCAAGAGCAAGACCAGGAACAACCAATTGGGACTGCGCATCGAATATCGGGTATCCAGTGAAAAAAGACAGCCATGCCTACAACTTCGGTCCTACTGATAGCACGAAGCCTGGAAGAACCAGGCTTGTGCTCTTAAGGCATCAGATTAGTGGCAAAAAACTCGCTGTAGCGATTTTCTCGACACAATCCGGTGTCTTTTTACCATCTACTGCTTAGCCGCGAAACTCGCTACGACCGTTGTACTTGGCCTTGCCGTTCAACTGCTCTTCGATACGCAGCAGTTGGTTGTACTTGGATACGCGATCGGAGCGGCACAGCGAACCGGTCTTGATCTGGCCAGCTGCAGTACCCACGGCCAGGTCGGCGATGGTGGAGTCTTCGGTTTCGCCGGAACGGTGGGAGATCACGGCAGTGTAACCAGCGGCCTTGGCCATCTGGATAGCTTCCAGGGTTTCGGTCAGGCTGCCGATCTGGTTGAACTTGATCAGGATGGAGTTGGCGATCTTCTTGTCGATGCCTTCCTTCAGGATCTTGGTGTTGGTCACGAACAGGTCGTCGCCCACCAGTTGCACCTTGTCGCCGATCTTGTCGGTCAGGATCTTCCAGCCAGCCCAGTCGGACTCGTCCAGGCCATCTTCGATGGAGATGATCGGATAGCGCTGGGTCAGGCCCTTGAGGTATTCGGCGAAACCTTCGTTGGTGAACACTTGGCCTTCGCCAGCCAGGTTGTACTTGCCGTCTTCATAGAACTCGCTGGCAGCGCAGTCCAGGGCCAGGGTCACGTCGGTGCCCAGGGTGTAGCCGGCGTTGGCCACGGCTTCGGAGATCACCTTCAGGGCGTCTTCGTTGGAAGCCAGGTTCGGAGCGAAACCGCCTTCGTCACCTACAGCGGTGTTCAGGCCACGAGCCTTCAGCACAGCCTTGAGGTGGTGGAAAATCTCGGTGCCCATGCGCAGACCTTCCGAGAAGGACTTGGCGCCAACCGGCTGCACCATGAACTCCTGGATGTCGACGTTGTTATCGGCGTGCTCGCCACCGTTGATGATGTTCATCATCGGTACCGGCATCGAGTAGACACCAGGGGTACCGTTGAGGTTGGCGATGTGGGCGTACAGCGGCAGGTCCTGGTCCTGGGCGGCGGCCTTGGCGGCAGCCAGGGATACGGCGAGGATCGCGTTGGCGCCCAGGTTGGCCTTGTTCTCGGTACCGTCCAGCTGGATCATCGCCTGGTCCAGCGCCTTCTGGTCGATCGGGTCTTTACCCAGCAACAGGTCGCGGATCGGACCGTTGATGTTGGCTACCGCCTTGAGCACACCCTTGCCCAGGTAGCGGCTCTTGTCGCCATCACGCAGTTCCAGTGCTTCACGGGAACCGGTGGAAGCACCAGACGGAGCGCAAGCGCTGCCGATGATGCCGTTGTCGAGAAGCACGTCCGCTTCGACAGTGGGGTTGCCACGGGAGTCGAGAACTTCACGACCTTTGATGTCGACGATTTTTGCCATTGTTGTAAACACTCCAAAGTTGACGAAAACGACGCAGCTGTAGGAAATCTTCTACCGTCGGCAAGGTAGGGAAAGCAGGCAGTCTTGCAGACGATAAGGCTCAGGCCCGGGGGCCTGAGCAATAATCGTGCGGTACTTTACCGGAGAAACCGGTCTTACGCGGTTTCTACCGTCGGAAAACTCTTGACCAGCTCGTCCAGGGCCTTGAGCTGGGCCAGGAACGGCTCGAGCTTGTCCAACCGCAGGGCGCAAGGGCCATCGCACTTGGCGTTGTCCGGATCCGGATGGGCCTCGAGGAACAGGCCGGCCAGGGACTGGCTCATGCCGGCCTTGGCCAGGTCGGTGACCTGGGCCCGGCGACCGCCGGCCGAATCGGCACGACCACCCGGCATCTGCAGGGCGTGGGTCACATCGAAGAACACCGGGTACTCGAACTGCTTCATGATGCCGAAGCCGAGCATGTCCACGACCAGGTTGTTGTAGCCGAAGCTGGAACCGCGCTCGCAGAGGATCAACTGATCGTTACCCGCTTCCTCGCACTTGGCCAGGATGTGTTTCATTTCCTGGGGTGCAAGGAACTGGGCCTTCTTGATGTTGATCACTGCGCCGGTCTTGGCCATCGCCACGACCAGGTCGGTCTGACGCGACAGGAAGGCCGGCAACTGGATGATGTCGCATACCTTGGCTACCGGCTCGCACTGGTAAGGCTCATGCACATCGGTGATCACTGGCACGTTGAAGGTCTTCTTGATCTCCTCGAAGATCTTCAGCCCTTCTTCCATGCCCGGACCACGGTACGAGGTCACCGACGAACGGTTGGCCTTGTCGAAGCTGGCCTTGAACACGTAGGGGATACCGAGCTTCTCGGTCACCCGTACATATTCCTCGCAAACCTGCATGGCCATGTCGCGGCTTTCCAGCACGTTCATGCCGCCGAACAGCACCATGGGCTTGTCGTTGGCGATCTCGATGCTGCCTACGCGGATGATCTTCTGCGCCATCAGGTTCACGCCTTCTTCTGGTGTTGAGCCAGGGCCGCCTTGACGAAACCGCTGAACAGCGGGTGACCGTCACGCGGGGTGGAAGTGAACTCCGGGTGGAACTGACAGGCGACGAACCATGGATGATCCTTCGACTCGACCACTTCGACCAGCGCGCCGTCTTCGGAACGGCCCGAAACCACTAGGCCGGCTTCGACCAGTTGCGGCAACAGGACGTTGTTGACTTCGTAGCGGTGACGGTGACGCTCGGTAATCACATCCTTGCCGTAGCAATCGTGGACCTTGGAGCCGGAAGCCAGTTGGCAATCCTGCGCGCCCAGGCGCATGGTGCCGCCCAGGTCGGAGGCTTCGGTGCGGGTCTCGACCGCGCCGGTGGCGTCGGACCATTCGGTGATCAGGCCCACGACCGGATGGCCGCTGGCACGATCGAACTCGGTGGAGTTGGCGTCTTTCCAGCCCATCACGTTACGGGCGAACTCGATGACCGCCACCTGCATGCCGAGGCAGATACCCAGGTACGGAACCTTGTTCTCACGGGCGTATTGCACCGCGGTGATCTTGCCTTCCACGCCACGCAGGCCGAAACCGCCTGGAACCAGGATGGCGTCAGCGCCTTCCAGCAGGCCGGTGCCCTGGTTCTCGATGTCCTCGGAGTCGATGTAGCGCAGGTTGACCTTGGTACGGTTGGTGATGCCGGCGTGGCTCATCGCTTCGATCAGCGACTTGTACGCGTCCAGCAGCTCCATGTACTTGCCGACCATGGCGATGGTGACTTCTTTCTCGGGGTTCAGCTTGGCGTCCACGACCTTGTCCCACTCGGACAGGTCGGCGCTGTTGCACTGTAGGCCGAAGCGCTCGACGACGAAGTCGTCCAGGCCCTGGGCGTGCAGTACGCCAGGAATCTTGTAGATGGTGTCGACGTCTTCCAGGGAGATCACCGCACGCTCTTCAACGTTGGTGAACAGCGCGATCTTGCGACGCGACGAAGCATCGACCGGGTGGTCGGAACGGCAGATCAGCACGTCAGGCTGCAGGCCGATAGAGCGCAGTTCCTTGACCGAGTGCTGGGTTGGCTTGGTCTTGGTCTCGCCAGCGGTGGCGATGTACGGAACCAGGGTCAGGTGCATCAGCATCGCACGCTTGGAACCGACTTCGACCCGCAGTTGGCGAATGGCTTCGAGGAACGGTTGCGACTCGATGTCGCCCACAGTGCCGCCGATCTCTACCAGGGCCACGTCGGCATCGCCGGCGCCCTTGATGATGCGGCGCTTGATTTCGTCGGTGATGTGCGGGATCACCTGGATGGTGGCGCCCAGGTAGTCACCGCGGCGCTCTTTGCGCAGCACGTGCTCGTAGACACGGCCGGTGGTGAAGTTGTTGTTCTGGGTCATGGTCGTGCGGATGAACCGCTCGTAGTGGCCCAGGTCCAGGTCGGTCTCGGCGCCGTCATGGGTGACGAACACTTCACCGTGCTGGAACGGGCTCATGGTGCCCGGGTCGACGTTGATGTACGGGTCCAGCTTGAGCATGGTGACCTTAAGTCCCCGCGCCTCCAGGATGGCCGCCAATGAAGCCGAGGCAATGCCTTTCCCCAATGAAGAAACAACACCGCCCGTGACGAATATGTAGCGCGTCATGAAAAACCCTAGAAGTCTGCGTTAAAGCGGTCAGTGCCGCCGGGGAAAGCGAAGGAAGGCCGAAGCCCCCGATCACCTGCATTAATCACAGTGCATCTTTCAAAAAAACCGCCGCGTTGTGACAGACCGGATGCAAAAACACCGGTACGTTGCTCGCTACACATTTTTTGGAATCGCCCAGCAAAGACTGCTTGGTAATCGGCAACTCCTGCAATTCAGGCGAATCCACAGAAGTTGTATCAAGAAGGGAGCGTAGTCTACCGGAAAGCCCCTTTCAGCTCAAACCTTGATCGCTGGTCGGTGGTCGCCAATGCAATTGCCAGCCTGCCTGGGTATTCACGCCAGCCATCGGCAGGTTCGCCACCGCCAGCAGTTGATCGCCCGCATACAGCAGCGGCAATCTGCCACGGACGAATCCCGGCACCCTGGCTTCGTTCAACAGCCGCTTGAGATCACGATGGCCACGCCCGGCCAGTTGCATGACTTCGCCCCCTTGGCGATAGCGAATGCACAATGCCCCCTCGGGCCTAGGTCCGATCAGCGAGACCTGGCCATTCCCGGGCAACAGCAATGGGCAAGATGGGTCGTTCCATTCAACCTCCTCCCCGACCGGTCGCAGCCAGGGACCGCGAAGCCACCAGACATTTCCCGCAGCACGATGCAATTCGCCATCCGCCAAGCGCCAGATCGGTCGCCCCTCCTCCCGGGCATCGCGCACACTCTCCCAGCCTCGCCAATGATCGGTATCCGGCAAGCGCGTGAACCCGCTCAACCAGTGGCTCAAGGCATTGCGCTGGCGCGCTGGTGACAACTGTCGCAGTGGCTCCAGGGCCAAGGCAGGGAGGCCGAGCCAGGAAAACTCAGGACATTGGGCCGCGCTTGCCAGGTCCATCCGGGCCAACTCGTCGAGCAAGCCCTGGGCCTCGCCAAAGTGCTCGGCGCTACGGCTCATGCTCGCCGCAGCCTGGGGCCAGTGCGCGTGCAGCATGGGCAAGACTTGATGCCTCAGGTAGTTACGCGAGTACCGCTGGTCGGCATTGGAAGGGTCCTCGACCCACTCCAGACCGTGCTCGGCAGCATAGCGCTCAAGCTCGGCACGCGGCACGTCGAGCAAGGGCCGAAGCAGATGCCCGGCCCCCAGCGCACGACTCCGCGGCATCGCTGCCAGCCCGCGGGCTCCGGCGCCTCGCAACAGACGAAACAGCAGGGTCTCGGCCTGGTCGTCCCGATGCTGTGCCATCAGCAGCAGGTCACGGGGAGCCAGGACCTCCTCGAAAGCCGAGTAGCGCGCCTCACGTGCCGCCCGCTCAAGACTGGCACCGCCCCGCACCTGCACCCGCACGACTTGCAAAGGAATACCCAGGGCCTCACAAATTGCCTGGCAATGCGGCGGCCAGGCATCGGCCACCCCTTGCAGGCCATGGTGGACATGCACGGCCGAGAGGGGCGGAAGGGAATGTTCGGATGCCAGGCCGGCAAGCACATGCAGCAAAACGGTGGAGTCGAGCCCACCCGAGAACGCAATGCGCCAGGCAGCGGCTTCACGCCAGGGCGCCAGGTTTCGCAGCACAGTGTTGGAAAGAGAAGTCATCACGCTATCAGGACCTGCATGAGCGATCGGGCAACCTTGCGCTGGTCCCACAAATAACATGGCGCCGTGATCGAGTCGATCAACGGCGCCAGGTTTCCAGCATGCCTACTCCTGCAATGCAGGGTAGCGGTCGATCAGAGACCGTAGCTCATCAAGCGGTCATAACGACGAGCCAGCAAGGTGTCGTTATCCATTTCCTTGAGCATGGCCAGCTGCGAGCTGAGCTCGGCACGGATCAGCGCGGAAGTCGCCGCCGGATCGCGATGAGCGCCACCCAGTGGCTCTGCAATCACCTTGTCGACAATGCCCAAGCCCTTGAGACGCTCTGCGGTGATACCCATGGCCTCGGCGGCATCAGGAGCCTTTTCTGCGGTTTTCCACAGGATGGAGGCGCAGCCTTCAGGCGAAATCACCGCATAGGTGGAGTACTGCAGCATGTTCAGTTGGTCACACACACCGATGGCCAAGGCACCGCCGGAACCACCTTCACCGATCACGGTGGCGATGATCGGGGTCTTCAGGCGCGCCATGACCCGCAGGTTCCAGGCGATGGCTTCGCTCTGGTTACGCTCTTCGGCGTCGATGCCTGGATAGGCACCCGGGGTGTCGATAAAAGTCAGGATCGGCATCTTGAAGCGTTCGGCCATTTCCATCAGGCGGCAGGCCTTGCGGTAGCCTTCCGGACGCGGCATGCCGAAGTTGCGGCGAACCTTCTCGCGTACTTCACGGCCCTTCTGGTGGCCGATGATCATCACCGGCTGCTCGTCCAGGCGGGCAACGCCACCGACGATCGCGGCGTCGTCGGAGAAGTGGCGATCGCCATGCAGCTCGTCGAACTCGGTGAAGATGTGCTGGATGTAGTCCAGGGTGTAGGGACGACGCGGGTGACGCGCCAGACGAGCGATCTGCCAGCTGGTGAGCTTGCCGAAGATGTCCTCGGTCAGGGTCTTGCTCTTGTCCTGCAGGCGGGAGATCTCATCGCCGATATTCAGCGAATTGTCATTACCGACCAAGCGCAACTCTTCGATCTTGGCTTGCAGGTCGGCGATCGGCTGTTCGAAATCAAGAAAATTCGGGTTCATAGGCGTCCGTCTGGGGTCGACATCCAGTGAAGCTGGGGCCGGCCGGTTATCTGTTCGCGCCCTACCTTAAGGGACAGGCGCGATGAGGTCGATATTAAAAATTCAAGTAACGACGAGGCGCACTGATGGCACCTCACCGTCATCGGTATTGCAGGAAGACGTTGTCTTTCCCGAACTGGTCACGCAAGGCCTGAATCAAGCTGTCCGCCGGATCGATGCGCCAGGCCTCGCCGAACTGCAGCAGGGTCTTGGCATCGTCGCGACTGTACTCCATGGAAATCGGGCACGCGCCGCGATGGCGCTTGAGCAGATCGCCCAGCCAGCGTAGCTGATCGCCCTTCAGGGCATCGCTGTGGACTTTCAGGCGCAGGCTTTCGGCCAGGTTGGTCCGTGCATCCTCCATGCTCATCACCCGCTTGACCCGCAGGCGCAGGCCACCGGAGAAGTCATCGTTACTGACCTCGCCCTCGACGACCACCATGGCGTCGGTCTGCAGCAAGGCCTGGGCGGCCATGAAGGAGTCGGCAAACAACGAGGCTTCGATCCGCCCGGAACGGTCGTCGAGGGTGATGAAACCCATCTTGTCGCCCTTCTTGTTCTTCATCACCCGCAGGGCAATGATCATCCCGGCCACGGTCTGGGTGTCGCGCGCCGGCTTCAGGTCGATGATGCGCTGGCGGGCGAAACGGCGGATCTCGCCCTCGTACTCGTCGATCGGGTGGCCGGTCAAATACAGGCCCAGGGTGTCCTTCTCGCCCCGCAGGCGTTCCTTGAGGGTCAGTTCGCGAGCCTTGCGGTGGTTGCCATAGACGTCGGCATCCTCCTCGACGAACAACCCGCCGAACAGGTCGGCATGGCCGCTATCGGCGGTCCGGGCAGTCTGTTCGGCCGCCTTGATCGCCTCCTCGAGGGCCGACAGCAATACCGCGCGGTTGCGGTCGATATTGGCCTGGTAGGCCTTGAGCTCGTCATGGAAGTAAGGCCCCAGGCGGTCCAGGGCGCCACTGCGGATCAGCGCATCCAGGGTGCGCTTGTTGATGCGCTTGAGGTCGACCCGGTCGCAGAAGTCGAACAGGTCCTTGAACGGACCGCCTTCGGCCCGGGCCTCGACAATCGCTTCCACCGGGCCTTCGCCCACGCCCTTGATCGCCCCCAGGCCATAGACGATACGACCATCGTCGTTGACCGTGAACTTGAAGTCGGAGCTGTTCACATCCGGCGCATCGAGGCGCAGCTTCATGCTGCGCACTTCCTCGATCAGCACGACCACCTTGTCGGTGTTGTGCATATCGGCCGACAGTACCGCGGCCATGAACGGCGCGGGGTAGTGGGTCTTGAGCCAGGCGGTCTGGTAGGAAACCAGGCCATAGGCCGCCGAGTGGGATTTGTTGAAGCCATAACCGGCGAATTTTTCCACCAGGTCGAAAATGTTACCGGCCAGGTCCGCTTCGATGTTGTTGGCTACACAACCCTCGATGAAACCACCGCGCTGCTTGGCCATCTCCTCGGGCTTCTTCTTACCCATGGCTCGACGCAGCATGTCCGCACCACCCAGGGTGTAGCCGGCCATGACCTGAGCGATCTGCATCACCTGTTCCTGGTACAGGATGATGCCGTAGGTGGGCGCCAATACGGGCTTGAGGCCTTCGTACTGATAGTCCGAATGCGGATACGCCAGTTCGGCACGGCCGTGCTTGCGGTTGATGAAGTCGTCCACCATGCCCGATTGCAGAGGGCCCGGACGGAACAGCGCCACCAGTGCGATAAGGTCTTCCAGGCAGTCGGGCTTGAGCTTCTTGATCAGCTCCTTCATGCCGCGGGATTCGAGCTGGAACACGGCCGTGGTCTCGGCCTTCTGCAGCAGCTCGTAGGTTTTCTTGTCATCCAGCGGGATGAAGTCGATGTTGACGTCGGGCAGGTTGCTCTTGGCCTGCTCGCGGTTGATGGTCTCCATCGCCCATTTGATGATGGTCAGGGTCCGCAGGCCGAGGAAGTCGAACTTCACCAGGCCCGCCGCCTCGACGTCGTCCTTGTCGAACTGGGTCACCAGGCCGCCGCCCTCTTCGTCACAGGCGATCGGCGAGAAGTCGGTGAGCTTGGTCGGCGCGATTACCACGCCGCCGGCATGCTTGCCGGTACCGCGGGTAACCCCTTCGAGCCTCAAGGCCATGTCCCAGATCTCGCGGCCGTCCTCATCGGTCTTGAGGAAGTCGCGCAGCATCTCCTCCTGCTCGTAGGCCTTCTCCAGGGTCATGCCGACCTCGAAGGGGATCATCTTCGACAGTCGATCGGCCAGTCCGTAGGATTTGCCCTGGACCCGCGCCACGTCGCGCACCACCGCCTTGGCGGCCATGGTGCCGAAGGTGATGATCTGGCTTACTGCGTTACGCCCATAGGCCTCGGCCACGTAGTCGATCACCCGGTCGCGGCCGTCCATGCAGAAGTCGACGTCGAAGTCGGGCATGGAAATACGTTCGGGGTTGAGGAAACGCTCGAACAGCAGATCATAGGCCAGCGGGTCGAGGTCGGTGATCTTCAGCACATAGGCCACCAGGGAACCGGCACCCGACCCCCGGCCCGGACCGACGGGGACGTCGTTGTTCTTGGCCCACTTGATGAAGTCCATAACGATCAGGAAGTAACCTGGGAAGCCCATCTGGATGATGATATCCAGCTCGAACTTCAGGCGATCCAGGTAGAGCTGGCGCTTCTCTTCATAGTTGGGCGTAGTGTCCTTGGGCCAGAGCACCGCCAGGCGCTCTTCCAGGCCTTCGTGAGACACGTGGCGCAGGTAATCGTCGATGCCCATGCCGTTGGGCGTCGGGAAGTCAGGGAGGAAGTACTTGCCCAGCTGCACCGTGATATTGCAGCGCTTGGCAATCTCCACGGTGTTTTCCAGCGCCTCTGGCAGGTCGCTGAACAGCTCGGCCATTTCCTCGGCGCTCTTGAGGTATTGCTGGTCGCTGTAATTCTTCGAGCGGCGCGGATCATCCAGGGCACGGCCTTCACCGATGCATACCCGGGTCTCGTGGGCCTCGAAGTCATCCTGCTTGATGAAACGCACATCGTTGGTCGCCACCAGGGGCGCGCCGATCTTGTCGGCCAGAGCCACCGCACCGTGCAGTTGCTCTTCGTCATTGGGCCGGCTGGTGCGCTGCACTTCCAGGTAGAAGCGATCCGGGAAAACAGCCATCCACTCCAGGGCCAGGGCCTCGGCGACCTGCAGGTCACCATCCACCAGGGCCATGCCGATCTCGCCCTCCTTGGCTGCCGACAGCATGATCAGGCCTTCGGCCGCTTGTGCCACCCACTCGCGCTCGATGATGGTCAGGCCATTGCGCTGGCCCTCGGTAAAGCCACGGGAAATCAGTTCGGTGAGGTTGCGATAGCCCTCGGCGTTCATCGCCAGCAGGCTGATACGGCTGAGGGGGCCGTCCTGATCCTTGCTCGACAGCCACAGGTCGGCACCACAGATCGGCTTGATCCCAGCCCCCATGCTGGTTTTGTAGAACTTGACCAGGGAGCACATGTTGCTCTGGTCAGTGACGGCTACCGCTGGCATGCCCATGCCAGCCAGGGCCTTGACCAACGGCTTGATCCGCACAAGGCCGTCGACCAGGGAAAATTCAGTGTGCAGGCGCAGGTGAACGAATGAAGCCGGCATAGTGATCCTGTAAATAGCGCGAAAACAACAAGGCCCGGACATCGGGCGGTTTAAAGACTCGAACTCGGCGCTACCGCGCAGGCCAACCCGCGTAAACGCTCATCGACCGAGGCCAGGTGCGCTTTATCGCCAGTGTTTTTCTTGCCGTCGTTCTTGGAGCTTTAAAGCAGCCGGATTGTACCGGGCCTTAATTAAAACATCAGCCTCAGGGCTGAACCTGGCCCAGCGCTTCTCGCGCCTCATAGGCCAGACGTACGGGAGCGAAGGAACGCCGGTGAATCGGTGTTGGCCCCAGGCGCGCCAAGGCTTCCAGATGCACAGGCGTCGGGTAACCCTTGTGGCCGCCGATGCCATACCCTGGGTAGATCAGCTCGAAAGCCGCCATCTCCCGATCGCGGCTGACCTTGGCCAGAATCGACGCCGCGGCGATCGCTGGAACCTTGCTATCGCCCTTGACCACCGCCTCGGCCGGCATCGCCAGCCTTGGGCAACGATTGCCATCGATCATGGCCAGCTTGGGAGTCACGCTCAACCCCTCGACCGCCCGCTGCATGGCCAGCATCGTGGCGTGGAGGATGTTCAGCTCATCGATTTCCTCGACTTCCGCCCGCGCAATGCACCAGCTCAGAGCTTTTTCGCAAATCTCGTCGAACAACTGCTCACGACGGGCCTCGGTGAGCTTCTTGGAATCGTTGAGACCGAGAATCGGCCGCTTCGGATCGAGAATCACCGCCGCCGTAACCACCGCCCCACACAGCGGGCCACGCCCGACTTCATCGACACCGGCGACCAGGTCTTCGGCATCGGCGACCAGGGTGAAATCCAGCCCCATCTGCATCTTGGAGTTGCTCATTGGGCTTTACCTATCAGTCCGAGTACCGCTTGTGCGGCCTGGTTGGATGCATCTCGCCGCAAGGTGCGGTGAATCTGGTCGAAACCGCTGGTCTGCTCCTGGCCCCCATCGATCAATGGCAACAGCGTCGCAGCCAGGGCGTCGGCCGTCGCATCGTCTTGCAGCAATTCAGGCACCAGCAAGCGCTGGGCCAGAAGGTTCGGCAAGGAAATATAGGGGCTCTTGACCATGCGCTTGAGAATCCAGAACGTCAGCGGCGCCAGACGATAGGCCACCACCATCGGTCGCTTGTAGAGCAGGGCTTCGAGCGTCGCGGTACCAGAGGCGATCAGCACGGCATCACAAGCTGCCAAGGCCTTGTGCGACTGCCCATCGAGCAGGGTCAATGGCAGGTCGCGCCCCGCCAGCATCTCTTCCAACTGCGCACGACGCTGGGCGTTGGCACATGGCAAGATGAAGTGCACGCCAGGGCGCAAGGCCAGCAGGCGCTGGGCGGCATCCAGGAACAGGCTGCCCAGGCGCCCGACTTCGCCGCCCCGACTGCCAGGCATCAGAGCCACCAAGGGGCCCTCGGGCAATTCCAGTTCAGCACGAGCCCCGGCACGATCCGCATCCAGAGGAATGGCATCGGCCAGCGAGTGGCCAACGAATTTCACCGGCACGCCTTTCTCTTCGTAGAACTTGGCCTCGAAAGGAAACAAGGTCAGCATCAGATCGCAACCCTCGCGGATCTTCAGCACCCGTTTCTGCCGCCAGGCCCACACCGACGGGCTCACATAGTGCACCGTCTTGATCCCGGCCTGACGCAGCTTGAGCTCGATGTTCAGGGTGAAGTCCGGTGCGTCGATACCGATGAACACATCCGGCTTTTCTGCAATCAGTGTCTGGACCAGCTTCTTGCGCCGCGCCAGCAGTTCACGCAGGCGCCCAAGAACTTCCACCAGCCCCATGACCGCCAGGCGCTCCATGGGGAAATAGGAAACAAGCCCCTCGGCCTCCATCAACGGACCACCGACACCGATGAACTCCACCGCCGGATGCTGGGCCTTGAGGGCGCGCATGAGACCGGCGCCGAGAATGTCGCCGGAAGCTTCGCCAGCTACCAGCGCAATACGCAGAGTGCTCATGATTAGCGGGTGATGCCGCGGGTCGAAGACTGGATCGAGTCACGAAACAGTGCGACCTCAGGATACTGCTCGGCCGACTCGGCCAATTCGGCCAGGGCCTGGTCCACCGTCAGCCCCTGGCGATAGACCACCTTGTAGGCGCGACGCAGGGCGTGGATCGAATCATCGCTGAAACCACGACGGCGCATGCCTTCGAAGTTCATGCTGCGGGCTTCGGCCGGGTTGCCGAACACGGTGACGAACGCCGGGACGTCCTTGCCGATGGCGGTACCCATGCCGGAAAAGCTGTGGGCACCGATGTGGCAGTACTGATGCACCAGGGTGAAACCGGAAAGAATCGCCCAGTCATCCACATGCACGTGGCCGGCCAATGCGGTGTTGTTGACCAGGATGCAATGGTTGCCGATCACACTGTCGTGGCCGATGTGGGCATAGGCCATGATCAGGTTGTGGTCGCCCAGGGTGGTCTCGCAACGGTCCTGGATGGTGCCACGGTGAATGGTTACGCCTTCGCGGATCACATTGTGATCGCCAATCACCAGGCGAGTTTCCTCACCCTTGTACTTAAGGTCGGGCGTATCCTCGCCTACCGATGAAAACTGGTAGATGCGATTGTGCTTGCCGATCCGGGTTGGCCCCTTGAGAACCACATGGGGCCCGATCACTGTACCCTCGCCGATTTCCACACCAGCGCCGACGATCGACCATGGGCCAACCTCAACGTCGTCGGCCAGGATGGCCGTCGGATCGATGATTGCGCGAGGGTCAATCAAACTCATAGTTTGCGTTCCGCACAAATGATCTCGGCGGAACAAACGGGCTTGCCATCAACCGATGCCTGGCACTCGAACTTCCAGATCTGGCGCTTGCAGCTAATGAACTTGGCTTCGAGGATCAGTTGATCGCCCGGCAGTACCGGCTGGCGGAAGCGCAGCTTATCGGAGCCTACGAAGTAGTAGAGGGTGCCATCAGCCGGCTTCACGTCGAGCATCTTGAAACCAAGAATGCCCGCAGCCTGGGCCATCGCCTCGATGATCAGCACGCCCGGCATGATCGGGTGCGCAGGGAAGTGGCCATTGAAGAATGGCTCGTTGATGCTGACATTCTTGTAGGCACGAATGCTCTTGCCCTCGACATCCAGGTCCACCACCCGATCCACCAACAGGAAAGGGTAACGGTGAGGCAAGTATTCGCGAATCTCGTTGATGTCCATCATTTCGGGGGGAAGCCTGTAGTAAAGATTGGGAGCACGCGGTTAACGCACGCTCCTCTAGCAAATCAAGGAGGCAGTCTAGCGGCTGTGCACACTTGATGTGGAAATGGTATCAGCCATCTGATGAAGCATTGCCGTCGGGGGTCACGTCCCCAACACGCTTTTCCAACTGGCGCAAACGCCGCGCAAGATCGTCGAGCTGACGGATGCGTGCCGCGCTTTTGCGCCACTCGGCAGCCGGTTGCATGGCTGTACCGGAAGAGTAGGCACCCGGCTCGGTAATCGAGTGGGTCACCATGGTCATCCCGGTGAGGAACACGTTGTCACAGATTTCAATATGCCCAACCAGGCCGACGCCGCCAGCAAGCATACAGTGCTTGCCAATCTTGGTACTGCCGGAGATGCCTACGCACGCAGCCATCGCAGTGTGATCACCGACCTGGACGTTGTGAGCGATCTGGATCTGGTTGTCGAGCTTCACACCGTTGCCGATGATGGTATCGGCCAGGGCACCACGGTCGATGGCCGTGTTGACGCCGATTTCCACATCATCGCCGATGGTCACGCCGCCGACCTGGGCAATCTTGTGCCAGATGCCCTTGGAGTTGGCAAAGCCGAAGCCTTCACCACCCAGTACGGCCCCGGATTGGATGACCACGCGCTTGCCGATGCGCACATCGTGATACAAGGTCACGCGCGGCGCCAACCAGCCACCTTCGCCGATCACGCTACGAGCACCAATCACGCAATGAGCGCCGATGGTTACGTCGGCCGCAATCTGAGCGCCGCTCTCGATCACTACGAACGCACCAACGCTGGCTGTCGGGTCCACCACGGCATCAGCCGCGACTACCGCCGAGGGATGAATGCCGGCTGGCGCCTTGGGCTTGGGATCGAACAGGTGGGAAACACGGGCATAAGACAGGTAAGGGTCCGCCACCACCAGTGCATCACCGGAATAGGACTGCGCTTCGGCTTCCTTCAACAACACAGCACCGGCCTGACTATCGGCCAGATACTTGCGGTATTGGGGATTTGCCAAAAAGCTCAATTGAGCTGGGCCGGCTTCCTGCAAGGTAGCCAGCCCAGTGATTTCCTTTTCCCCGTTGCCATGCAATGTGGCACCGAGGAACTCGGCCAACTGGCCGAGTTTCATGGTTACAGTCATGTCTTACTTCAGCTGATTCATGCGCTCGATAACTTGGCGAGTGATGTCGTACTGAGGCTTGACATCAATCACTGCGCCACGCTCGAAGACCAGGTCGAAACCGCCCTTCTTGATGACTTCTTCAACAGCGCTGTCCAGCTTTGGCTTGAGCTGCTTGAGCATCTCGCGGTCAGCCACGGCCTTGGCTTCGTTCAGTTCCTTGGATTGGAACTGGAAGTCGCGGGCCTTCTGCTTGAATTCGAGCTCCAGGCGCTCACGCTCGCCTTGCTGCATCTTGTCGCCACCGGCCACCAGACGATCCTGGATGCCCTTGGCACTGCTTTCCAGGGTCTTGAGCTTGTTCAGCTGAGGACCGAACTTCTTCTCGGCATCCACGGCGTACTTCTTCGCTGCGTCCGATTCCAACAGGGCCATCTGATAGTTCAGGACGGCGATTTTCATTTCGGCAAATGCCGGGCTCGCGACCAGAACGGAGGCCAGGAGAACCAATTGAGTCAACTTACGCACGATGCACTCCTACAAAATCCATTGTCGTTATCTTGGGTCAGGCGCTTAGAAGGTCTGGCCGAGAGAGAATTGGAACACCTGAGTTTCAGCGTCGTCCGGTTTCTTGATTGGCATCGCCAGGGCAAAACTCAATGGCCCCAGAGCGGTTACCCAAGTCACACCGACACCCACCGAGCTGGCCAGGTTGGTGAAGCTGATATCGTCGCACTTACGTTTCAGGTTCGACGAAGGGATGGTGTTGGACGTGCTCTCGCAACGAGAGTCGAAGACGTTACCCACATCCCAGAACAACGAGGTACGCAGGGAACGCTGATCCTTGACGAACGGCAGCGGGAACAACAACTCGGCGCCGCCCTGAATCAACACGTTACCACCGAACGGCAACGGATTCTGATCCGAATCATTGATTGTCCCGGCGTTACCAGTCACACCCACACCACGGCTAGGCGTACTGCGCGGACCCAGGGTGCTGTCCTTGAAACCACGAACCGAGTTGAAACCACCGGCATAGTAGTTCTCGTAGAACGGCAAGCCCTTGGTATCGCCAAAGCCATCGCCATAACCCAGCTCGGTATGGAAGCGCATGGTGTAGTTGTCGCTCAACGGAGTGAACAACTGGCCACGGTAATCGAGCTTGAAGAACGACAGGTCACTACCCGGCGTCGTGGTTTCCAGCACCAGGCTTTGCGAGTGACCGCGAGTCGCCAGTACGCCTTTGTTCAGGGTCGACTCGGACCAGCCGGCAGACGCCTTGAAGTTCAGGTAGCTCTTGCCCTGCTTGTTCACGAAGTCGAAGATTTCGTCGACGGTGTAACGACCCGTCTTGATCTTGTCTTGCTGCGCGCTAAGACCGAAGGTCAGGCGCGAAGTCTCGCTGATTGGGTAGCCCACATTGACGCCGGCACCCAGGCTGTCCACCGCATAGCTGGCTATGTCGGAATTAAGTTCCTTGTAGTCGGTGGTGCGATAGAAAGCGTTGTAGCCCAGGCTCACGCCATCGGCAGTCCAGTAGGGGTCGACATAACCGAAGTTGTAGCGGCTCTGGTACTCACTGCGGGTCAGACCGATGCTGACCTTGTTACCGGTACCCAGGAAGTTGTTCTGGGTGATGGAACCACCGAGGATCAGACCTGCGCTCTGGGCGAAACCGACACTGGCGGTGATCGAACCGGAGGCCTGTTCTTCCACGGCATAGTTGACGTCGACCTGATCGTCGACACCCGGAACAGCCGGAGTCTCGACGTTGACTTCCTTGAAGAAACCCAGGCGCTCAAGACGGGTCTTGGACTGATCGATCAGGTAGGTCGATGCCCAGCCACCTTCCATCTGACGCATTTCGCGACGCAGCACTTCGTCCTCGGACTTGGTGTTGCCGCGGAAGTTGATGCGATTCACATAGGCACGCTTGCCTGGATCCACCACGAAGGTGATATCGACGGTGTGATCGTCATCGTGAGGCTGCGGCACGCCGTTGACGTTGGCGAAGGTGTAGCCATCGTTACCCAGGCGACGGGTAATCAACTCGGAAGTGGTGGTCATCAGCTTGCGCGAGAACACCTGCCCTTTCTCTACCAGCAACAGCGCCTTGACCTGGTCCTCAGGCACTTTCAGGTCACCGCTGAGCTTGACGTCACGAACGCTGTATTTCTCGCCTTCGTTGATATTGACGGTGATGTAGACGTGTTTTTTATCCGGGGTGATGGACACCTGGGTCGAAGCGATATCCATGTTGATATAGCCACGGTCCAGGTAGTAGGAACGCAGGCGCTCCAAGTCACCGGAAAGCTTTTCACGGGCGTACTTGTCATCGTTCTTGAAGAACGACAACCAGTTGGTGGTCTTGAGTTCAAAGAGGCCGATCAGGTCTTCGTCGGGAAAAACGGTGTTGCCCACCACGTTGATGTGCTGGATGGCCGCGACGGTGCCTTCATTGATCTTGACCTTCAGGCCGACACGGTTGCGTGGCTGCGGAACCACCTCGGTTTCAACGGTAGCCGAGTAACGTCCCTGGGCGACATATTGACGCTGCAGCTCGTTACGCACCCCTTCGAGGGTCGCACGCTGGAAGATCTCGCCTTCGGCCAGGCCAGACTGTTTCAAGCCTTTCATCAGGTCTTCGGTAGAGATCGCCTTGTTGCCTTCGATCTCGATACTGGCGACCGATGGTCGCTCCACTACCGTGATGACCAGGACATTGCCCTCACGCCCCAGTTGGATGTCTTGAAAGAAACCGGTCTTGAACAGCGCACGAGTGGATTCCACCAGGCGACGGTCGTCCGCCTGTTCGCCGACGTTCAACGGCAAGGCACCAAAGACGCTACCCGCGGAAACGCGCTGAAGGCCGTTGACGCGAATATCGGAGATAGTGAAGGACTCGGCGTGAACTTCGGCGATCATCAATACGGAGAGAACCGCAGTTAGCAGCAGACGTTTCATGAAGTCCTTTCTTATTCCAACTGGCAATAAACAAACTGCCGCAAAATGCGGCAGATTCGCAATTCAGCGAAGCATTACAGACGACCCAGATCGTTGACCAGAGCAAGCAGCATGACTCCGACCACCAAGCTGATACCGATCTGTACCCCCCAACCTTGCACCCGATCCGACAAGGGACGACCACGCGCCCACTCGATCAGATAAAACAGCAAATGCCCCCCATCCAACACCGGGATGGGCAACAAATTCAGAACGCCCAGGCTAATACTCAGATAAGCAAGGAAATTCAAGAAATCAGCAATGCCCGACTGGGCAGAAGCGCCCGCCACTTTAGCAATGGTTATCGGTCCACTCAAGTTTTTTACCGAGAGCTCGCCGAACAACATTTTCTTCAGAGATTCGAGGGTCAGGACACTCATGGTCCAAGTACGCCGGGCACCTTCGCCGATCGCCTCGATCGGCCCATAACTGACCTCGCGAAGCATCTGTGGCGGCCAATCCACGGCCTTCACACCAGCGCCCAAGTATCCATTTGGCGCCTTGCTTTCGCCGCGACTGGACAGGGTTACAGGGATGTCGAGTTGAGCGCCATCGCGCTCGACATGCAGCACGACTTTGGCATCCGGGCGCACGCGCACCCAATCGACGACCTGCTGCCAGTCATCCAGGGGCTTGCCATCAAGCGCCAGCAGGCGATCGCCTGTTTTCAGACCAGCGGCCTGGGCCGGCCCTTTCGGGTCCAGCTCCGCCAGGATCGGCGGCAAGGCAGGACGCCAAGGACGAATCCCCAGGGAACGAATCGGATCCGGCTCATCGGCTCCCTTGAGCCATTTGTCCAGAACCAGTTGGCGCGGCGAATCCGCGGTAGCCCCTTGCTCCCGGACCACCAACTGCAAGGTTCCACTCTCGCCAAGACGCCGTACCAGCTGCAGGTTCACCGCCGCCCAACCGGAAGTCGGCTCACCGTCGATGGAGACGATTTCCTGACCTGAGCTCAAACCAGCCTTATCGGCGAGACTACCGACCTCGACCTCGCCAATGACCGGCTTGACCTGCTGGCTGCCCAGCATCGCCAGGGCCCAGAAGAAAACCAGCGCCAGGAGGAAGTTGGCAATGGGGCCGGCAGCGACGATAGCGATACGCTGACGAACGGACTTGCGATTGAAGGCTTGGTCGAGCTCACCGACGGGCACTTCACCCTCACGTTCGTCCAGCATCTTCACGTAGCCACCCAGGGGGATGGCGGCGATAACGAACTCGGTACCCTGACGATCGCTCCAGCGAACCAGAGGCATGCCGAAGCCCACGGAGAAACGCAGCACCTTGACGCCACAACGCCGGGCGACCCAGAAGTGACCGAATTCATGGAAGGTGACCAGCACGCCCAGGGCTACCAGGGTGCCGATAATCATATAGAGAGCGCTCATCTACTTTCTCCGCAATCCTATTCGCCGTCACTCGTGCGGGTCGCGAATCCTATCGCCCGTTACGTTGCAGCCATTGTTCAGCCAGGACCCGAGCCTTGGCGTCCGCCGCGAATACTGCGTCCAGCTCATTGACTGCGACCGCAGCCTCGCGGCTCAAAACCTCGTCGATGATACTCGCGATTTCCAGATAACGAATACGCTGATCGAGAAACGCCGAGACAGCCACCTCATTGGCGGCATTCAACATTGCCGGCGCACTGCCCCCGGCCTCGGCCGCCTGGCGCGCCAGGCGCAGACAAGGGAAGCGCTGCTCGTCAGGCACTTGGAAATCCAGGCGCGCAATGGCGAACAGATCCAACGGTGCCACCCCAGAGTCAATACGTTCCGGCCAGGCCAGGGCATTGGCGATCGGGGTGCGCATATCAGGATTCCCCAACTGAGCCAGCACCGACCCATCGACATAATCCACCAGCGAGTGGATCACACTTTGCGGGTGCACGACCACTTCGACCTGTGCAGGACGAGCATCGAACAGCCAGCAAGCCTCGATCAGCTCCAGGCCCTTGTTCATCATGCTTGCCGAATCCACCGAGATCTTGCGCCCCATGGACCAGTTCGGATGGGCACAAGCCTGCTCCGGCGAAACGTGCTCAAGCTCGGCCAGTGGAGTCTGGCGAAATGGGCCACCCGACGCGGTCAGGAGAATCCGCCGCACGCCAACCTGACTCAAACCACGGGAAAAGTCTGCTGGCATGCATTGAAAGATCGCGTTGTGTTCACTGTCGATCGGCAGCAGCACCGAACCGCTGCGCTTTACCGCCTGCATGAACAACGCGCCAGACATCACCAGCGCTTCTTTATTGGCCAGAAGGATCTTCTTGCCCGCGTGCACGGCCGCCAGAGTCGGGCGCAAGCCTGCAGCACCGACAATCGCAGCCATCACGGCATCGACTTCGGGGGCAGCTGCGACATCACAAAGCCCCTGCTCGCCTACCAACACACCCGTTGGCAAACCGGCCGCCCGCAACCCCTCCTCCAGGAGCCTGGCTGCCGCCGCATCAGGCACCACCGCGTAACGGGGTTCATGACGTACACATAGCGCCAACAACTCGGCCAGACGGCTGAAACCTGTTAGAGCGAACACCCGATAACGGTCAGGATGACGAGCGATGACATCCAGCGTACTCAGGCCAATGGAGCCGGTGGCCCCCAGCACGGTAATCTGTTGCACGGCATTCACGGCGCAGCCATCCACAGCAGCACAGCAAATACCGGGATAGCGGCCGTCAGGCTGTCAATCCGATCCAGGACACCGCCATGACCCGGCAGCAGGTTGCTGCTGTCCTTGATACCAGCCTGGCGCTTGAACATGCTCTCGGTCAGGTCGCCGACCACCGAGATGAAGACCACCACAGCCGCCCCCAGCAACCCCATGAAGAGCTGCGCAAAACTCCAACCACGCACCAAGCCGACCACTGCGGTGATCACCAGGCACAAGGCCAGGCCTCCATACACACCTTCCCAGCTTTTGCCTGGGCTGACTTGCGGGGCCAGCTTGCGCCTGCCAAAGGCCTTGCCCGAAAAATAGGCACCGATATCCGCCCCCCAGACCAGTACCATGACCGCCATGATCAACCAGTTACCCATAGGAAGCTGCTTGATGAAGACCAACCCCTGCCAGGCCGGCAACAGGATCAACAGGCCGATCAGCAGCTTGGGGGCTGCGCCAGACCACTGCTCGCGAGTGCGCGGATAGGTCAGCACCAGGAACGTCGCTACTCCCCACCACAGCACCGCCGCTCCCAAAACCCAAGGTGCAACGCCCGGAACCAGGTGCATCAGGAACAGCAAGGCCGCCACCACCAGCGCATAGAGCACTCGAGCCGGCTGCGCGTCAAAACCTGCCAGGCGCGCCCATTCCCAGCCTCCCAGAGCCACGACCAAGCCAATGAACAAGGCAAAGCTGGACCCTTCGAGCAGGAAAAAACCGCACAAGGCGATTGGCAGCAAAACCAGCGCAGTAATGATTCGTTGTTTAAGCATTAACTCCGGGCTCCAGCCTCGACCTGCTCGCTCGTCTTACCGAAGCGCCGCTGGCGAGATGCGTAATCGGCCAGCGCATCGCGCATGGCATCGTGTTTGAAGTCCGGCCAGAACAGGTCGGAGAAGTACAACTCGGCATAAGCCAGCTGCCACAACAGGAAGTTGCTGATGCGACGCTCGCCGCCGGTACGGATACACAAGTCCGGCAGCGGCAGGTCGCCAGTGGCCAGACAGGTCTGCAGCAGTCCCGGGGTAATGTCTTCCGGGCGCAAATGACCGGCCTGGACCTCACGTGCCAGGCGCTGGGCAGCCTGGGCGATATCCCACTGTCCACCGTAATTGGCGGCGATCTGCAGGATAAAACGATCACTGCCAGCCGTAATGGCTTCAGCTTCACGCATCGCAGCCTGCAATTCAGGGTGAAAGCGCGAACGGTCGCCAATGATCCGCAGGCTGATGTTGTTGTCGTTGAGGCGCTTGGCCTCACGACGCAACGCCTTGAAGAACAGGTCCATCAAGGCGCTGACTTCATCAGCTGGGCGCTGCCAGTTTTCACTGGAAAAGGCAAACAGGGTCAAAACCTCGACCTTGGCCTCGGCACACACTTCGATGACTGCACGTACCGCATCAACACCCGCCTTGTGCCCGGCAACGCCCGGCATGAAGCGTTTCTTTGCCCAGCGGTTGTTTCCATCCATGATGATCGCGACGTGGCGCGGCACCGAAGACGGCACAGGCTGTTTGGTCTTTTCCATGAAAACGTCCTGATCCTTATACGGCCATCAGGTCTTTTTCTTTTTCCTCGGTCGCCTTGGCGATCTGGCCCTCGAACTCCTTGATCAGCTTGTCGATTTCGGCACCTGCGCGGCGCTCCTCGTCCTCACTGATAGCCTTGTCCTTGGACAGTTTCTTCAGCTCGCCCAAGGCATCGCGGCGAATGTTGCGCACTGCAACCCGGGCATCCTCAGCGGCGGCACGCGCCTGCTTGGTGAAGCCCTTGCGGGTCTCCTCGGTCAGCGGCGCCATCTTGATCAGCAGCAGCTCACCCAGGTTGGTCGGGTTGAGGTTCAGGCCGGCACTGCCAATGGCCTTGTCGATCGCCCCCAGCATGTTGCGCTCGAATGGCACGACCTGCAGGGTCTGGGAATCTTTTACAGTAACGTTGGCGACGCCGCTCAACGGAGTGTCGGCACCATAGTAAGGCACCATCACGCTGCCCAGGATGCTTGGATGCGCCTTGCCAGTACGGATCTGGCCAAATGCATGGGCCAGGGACTCCAAGGACTTCTTCATGCGCTCCTGAGCGTCTTTCTTGATTTCGTTGATCATTGTTCGCCTTCCTCGATCAGGGTTCCTTCAGCGCCACCATGCACGATGTTCAGCAGGGCGCCGGGCTTGTTCATGTTAAATACGCGCAATGGCATCTTATGGTCGCGGCACAGACAGATAGCCGTCAGGTCCATCACGCCCAGCTTGCGATCCAGCACTTCATCGTAAGTCAGATGATCGAACTTCTCGGCATGCGGGTCTTTGAACGGATCTGCGGTGTAAACACCATCGACCTTGGTGGCCTTGAGCACGACATCGGCGTCGATCTCAATGGCCCGCAGGCAGGCTGCAGAGTCGGTGGTAAAGAACGGGTTACCAGTACCAGCCGCGAAAATTACCACCTCTTTGGAGTTCAGGTGGCGCATCGCCTTGCGACGGTCATAGTGATCGGTCACGCCAACCATGGAAATAGCCGACATCACGATGGCCGAGATATTCGCACGTTCCAGCGCATCGCGCATGGCCAGGCCGTTCATCACGGTGGCCAGCATTCCCATATGGTCACCGGTGACCCGATCCATACCGGCAGCACTCAAGGCGGCACCACGGAACAGGTTGCCACCACCAATCACCAGGCCGACCTGGACGCCGATGCCAACCAGTTGACCGACCTCCAACGCCATGCGATCCAGCACCTTGGGGTCGATCCCGAACTCTTCCGAGCCCATCAGGGCCTCGCCGCTAAGCTTGAGTAGAATGCGTTTATAGCGAGCTTGATAACCACTGCCCTGCTGAGCCATTGCGAATCTCTCCTGCGGCGTATTTAAAAAATTCTTTGCGGACTGTTTTCAGTCAGCTTTCACTCTAGCTTGACGCTGTCACAGCGCCATCAGAACACGACTTTGCGGGCCGGTTCCGGGAGCGGGAAACTAAATTGCCCCGCCCATTTGAAAAGAGGCTGCGCGCGTGAGCGGGCAGCCTCTTTCGGGCGACAGTTGTAAAACCGTCTTACTGTTGCTTGGCAGCAGCCAGCTGTGCAGCAACTTCTTCGGCGAAGTTGTCTTCTTTCTTCTCGATGCCTTCGCCTACGGCGAAGCGAGTGAAGGAAACGATTTCAGCGCCGCCTTTCTTGGCCAGAGCACCAACGGTGACTTCTGGATCCTTGACGAAAGCTTGCTCAACCAGGCTGGCCTCGGCCAGGAACTTGCTGATACGACCAGCGATCATTTTTTCAACGATGTCGGCTGGCTTGCCTTTCATCTTGTCTTCGTTCAACTGCAGGAAGACGCCTTTTTCGCGCTCGATGGCTTCGGCGGAAACTTGCGATGGCAGCAGGAACTCAGGGTTGCTGGCAGCTACGTGCATGGCGATGTCTTTGGCCAGTTCTACGGAACCGCCTTTCAGGACAACAGCAACACCGATCTTGTTACCGTGCAGGTAAGTACCGACCACGTCACCTTCAACGCGAGCCAGACGACGGATGTTGACGTTTTCGCCAGTCTTGCCAACCAGGATCAGGCGATCAGCTTCTTGAGCTTCGATCAGCGGAGCTGCATCGGTCAGCTTGTCAGCGAAGGCTTTTTCAACGCTGGCAGCGACGAATGCCTTGAAGTCATCCTGCAGAGCCAGGAAGTCGGTCTGCGAGTTAACTTCCAGCAGAACGGCGGCTTTACCGTCGTCCTTGATGGCGATAGCGCCTTCAGCAGCAACGTTGCCTGCTTTCTTGGCAGCCTTGATCGCGCCGGAAGCACGCATGTCATCAATGGCTTTCTCGATGTCGCCGCCAGCCTTGGTCAAGGCTTTCTTGCAGTCCATCATGCCTTCGCCGGTACGCTCGCGCAGTTCTTTAACCAGCGCTGCAGTAATCTCTGCCATTTTCAAAATCCTCTTGGATAGGTTTTCAACCATTCCACCCGATCGAACGGGCGCTCAATTCTTGGGCACTACCCCGAATCACTTCATAGCAGCCGCGCATTACAGATACTGTCGGGGCGCTACGACGAAATGATTTTCGAGTTGGCAAAAAGGGGGCCAAGCCCCCTTTTTGCGTACTGAGTAAACGCTAAGCGTCAGTTACTCAGGCTTCAGCCGCCGGTGCTGCAGCTTCTTCGAACACTTCGGTGCCGCCAGCAACGTTGTTGCGACCACGGATCACGGCATCAGCCATCGAACCCATGTACAGCTGGATGGCGCGAATGGCGTCATCGTTACCTGGAATGATGTAGTCAACGCCTTCTGGGCTGCTGTTGGTATCGACAACGCCGATGACCGGGATACCCAGCTTGTTGGCTTCGGTGATCGCGATGCGCTCGTGATCAACGTCGATTACGAACAGCGCGTCAGGCAGACCGCCCATGTCCTTGATACCACCCAGGGAACGATCCAGCTTTTCCAGATCGCGAGAGCGCATCAGCGCCTCTTTCTTGGTCAGCTTGGCGAAAGTACCGTCTTCAGCCTGGACTTCGAGGTCACGCAGACGCTTGATCGAGGCACGGATGGTCTTGTAGTTGGTCAGCATGCCGCCCAACCAGCGGTGATCGACGTACGGCGAACCGCAACGTGCTGCTTCTTCAGCAACGATCTTGCCAGCGGAACGCTTGGTGCCGACGAACAGAATCTTGTTCTTGCCCTGGGCCAGACGCTCTACGAAGGTCAGAGCCTCGTTGAACATTGGCAGGGTTTTTTCCAGGTTGATGATGTGAATCTTGTTGCGCGCGCCGAAAATGTACTTGCCCATTTTCGGATTCCAGTAACGGGTTTGGTGACCGAAGTGCACACCGGCCTTCAGCATATCGCGCATGTTGACTTGGGACATGATAGTTCCTTAATAAGTCGGGTTAGGCCTCCACGTATCCCAATGACCAACCAACAGCTTAGGCTGAGGGCACCCAGGTCATCGTGTCGACACGTGTGTGGGTTTGTGCTTTTCGAGGTCATCCCCGGAAAGCGGCGCATTTTATACCACAGCAAGGGCGAAAACGGAACCCGGATTCGCACCCACCGATCAGCCTGTTCTTTTGCACGGCCATTGGGTTCGCCTCAAATGCAACACTGTATAGAAGCAAGCGCCGGCAGAACCTCAGATTTAGGCCGTGCCTCTGTTAGAATCTCATCTTTGCGGCTTCTGAAACCTCGCTGTCCAGCCTCGGGCCGAGCCTTGGGCAGGCGAGTTTTCTAGCCATTCCGTGTTTACCGCGCCCTGAGCGTCAAGAGAGCCTGTATGACCGTCACCCTCAAAACTCCCGAGGACATCGCTAAAATGCGTGTCGCCGGCAAACTGGCCGCCGAAGTGCTGGAAATGATTGCCGAGCATGTCAAACCCGGCGTCACCACCGAAGAACTGGACCGCATCTGCCACGACTACATCGTCAACGTGCAGGGTGCGATCCCGGCCCCCCTGAACTACAAGGGCTTCCCGAAGTCCATCTGCACCTCGATCAACCACGTGGTGTGCCACGGTATTCCCAACGAGAAGCCGCTGAAGGACGGTGACACCCTGAACATCGATGTCACCGTCATCAAGGACGGCTACCACGGTGACACCAGCCGCATGTTCCACGTCGGCACCGTACCCGTCTGGGCCGAACGCCTGTCGCAGATCACCCAGGAATGCATGTACAAGGCCATCGAGCTGGTCAAGCCGGGCTGCCGCCTGGGCGATATCGGCGAAGTGATCCAGAAGCACGCGGAAAAGAACGGCTTCTCCGTAGTTCGCGAATTCTGCGGCCACGGCATCGGCAAGGTATTCCACGAAGAACCACAGATCCTGCACTACGGTCGCGCGGGCACCGGCATGGAACTCAAGGCTGGCATGACCTTCACCATCGAACCCATGATCAACCAGGGCAAGGCCGACACCAAGGTCCTGGGCGACGGCTGGACCGCCATCACCAAGGACCGCAAGCTGTCGGCGCAGTGGGAACACACGCTGCTGGTGACCGAGACCGGCTACGAGATCTTTACCTTGCGCAGCGACGACACCATTGCCCGAGTGTCCGCCTGACCCAACACGCCGCGTCCCGACCTTATAGATAGAAAGGAAAGCCAATCGATGCCGCAGGTGGATCCCGAACTCTTCGACCGCGGCCAGTTCCAGGCGGAACTGGCCCTGAAGGCCAGCCCCATCGCGGCCTTCAAGAAAGCCATCCGCCAGGCACGGGAAGTGCTCGACAACCGCTTTCGCAGCGGTCGGGAAATCCGCCGGCTCATCGAAGATCGCGCCTGGTTCATCGACAACATCCTGCAAAAGGCCTGGGATCAGTTCAAATGGAGCGAAGAGGCCGACATTGCCCTGGTGGCTGTCGGAGGCTACGGTCGCGGCGAGCTGCACCCCTATTCGGACATCGACCTGCTGATCCTCCTGGACCAGGCCGATCATGAAATCTTTCGCGACTCCATCGAACGCTTCCTCACCCTGCTCTGGGACATTGGCCTGGAAGTCGGGCAAAGCGTGCGTTCGGTGGACGAGTGCGCCGAACAGGCCCGCTCGGACCTGACGGTCATCACCAACCTGATGGAAAGCCGCACCATCGCCGGCCCCGAGCGCCTGCGCCAACGCATGCTGGACGTCACCAGCACCGAACACATGTGGCCAAGCAAGGATTTCTTCCTCGCCAAGCGCGCGGAACAGAAGGCTCGCCACCACAAGTACAACGACACCGAATACAACCTGGAACCCAACGTCAAGGGCTCGCCCGGCGGCCTGCGCGATATCCAGACCATTCTCTGGGTCGCCAGGCGCCAGTACGGCACCCTGAACCTGCGAGCCCTGGCGGGAGAAGGATTCCTGCTGGAAAACGAGAATGCGCTGCTGGCCGCCTCCCAGGAATTCCTGTGGCGCGTACGCTACGCCCTGCACATGCTCGCCGGACGCGCCGAGGACCGCCTGCTGCTCGATCACCAGCGCTCTATCGCTTCCCTCCTGGGGTTCGAAGGCGACGACGCGAAGCAGAGCATCGAAAGCTTCATGCAACAGTACTACCGCGTGGTGATGAGCATCGCCCAACTGAGCGACCTGATCATCCAGCACTTCGAAGAAGTGATCCTCGCCCCGGAGGATGCCGCGCCAGTACAACCGATCAACGCGCGCTTCCAACTGCACGATGGCTATATCGAGGCGATCAACGACAACGTGTTCAAGCGCACGCCATTCGCCATGCTGGAGATCTTCGTGCTGATGGCCCAGCACCCGGAAATCAAGGGTGTGCGCGCCGACACCATCCGCCTGCTACGTGAGCACCGGCACCTGATCGATGACGACTTCCGCCACGATATCCGCAACACCAGCTTGTTCATCGAACTGTTCAAATGCGAGATCGGCATCCATCGCAACCTGCGCCGGATGAACCGCTACGGCATTCTCGGACGCTACCTGCCCGAGTTCGGCTTCATCGTCGGGCAGATGCAACACGACCTGTTCCACATCTATACCGTGGACGCCCACACGCTGAACCTGATCAAGCACCTGCGCAAGCTGCAGTACACGCCCATTTCCGAGAAATTCCCGCTGGCCAGCAAGCTCATGGGCAAGCTGCCCAAGCCGGAGCTGATCTACCTGGCTGGCCTCTATCACGACATCGGCAAGGGCCGTCACGGCGATCACTCGGAAATCGGTGCCGTGGATGCCGAGGCCTTCTGCATCCGCCACCAACTGCCACTGTGGGACACCCGGCTGATCGTGTGGCTGGTACAGAACCACCTGGTGATGTCCACCACGGCCCAGCGCAAGGACCTGTCCGATCCGCAGGTGATCCACGACTTTGCCCAGATCGTGGTGGACCAGACTCGCCTGGACTACCTCTACGTCATGACCGTGGCCGACATCTACGCCACCAACCCGACCCTGTGGAACTCCTGGCGCGCCAGTCTGCTGCGCCAGCTCTACACCGAGACCAAGCGCGCCCTGCGTCGCGGCCTGGAAAACCCGGTGGATCGCGAGGAACAGATCCGCCAGACCCAGAGCGCAGCCCTGGACATCCTGGTACGCAATGGCACCGACCCGGACGAAGTGGAACAACTCTGGTCGCAACTGGGGGACGACTATTTCCTGCGCCATACCGCCGGCGACGTCGCCTGGCACAGTGACGCCATCCTCCAGCAACCGGCCGACGGCGGCCCGCTGGTGCTGATCAAGGAAATCACCCAACGCGAGTTCGAAGGCGGTACCCAGATCTTCATCTACGCGCCCGACCAGCACGACTTCTTCGCGGTGACCGTGGCCGCCATGGACCAGCTCAACCTGAACATCCATGACGCCCGGATCATCACCTCCAGCAGCCAGTTCACCCTCGACACCTATATCGTCCTGGACAACGACGGCGAATCCATCGGCAATAACCCAGAGCGGGTCGAGCAGATCCGCAAGGGCCTGACCGATGCCCTGCGCAACCCCGACGACTACCCGACCATCATCAAGCGCCGGGTGCCGCGCCAACTCAAGCACTTCGCCTTTGCTCCCGAGGTGACCATCCACAACGACGCCCAGCGTCCGGTGACGGTGCTCGAGCTCAGCGCTCCCGATCGCCCAGGCCTGCTGGCGCGCATTGGCAAGATCTTCCTGGAATTCGACCTGTCGTTGCAAAACGCCAAGATCGCCACCCTGGGCGAGCGCGTGGAAGACGTGTTCTTCATTACCGACGCGCACAACCAGCCCCTTTCCGACCCCCAGCTGTGCAGTCGCCTGCAGGATGCGATCGTCAGCCAGTTGAGCGTCAGCCATGAACCGACTATCGAAATGACCCGCCTGAGCATCTGACAGGTCATGAACCGACGCTTTGATTGAGACCCCGCATCGATGAACAACGCTCTGAACCAGTTGCAACCTTATCCGTTCGAAAAGCTCCGCGCCTTGCTCGGCGGCGTCACTCCCAACCCTGGCAAGCGGCCCATCGCCCTATCCATTGGTGAACCCAAGCACCGTTCGCCGAGCTTCGTCGCCGAGGCCCTGGCCAACAACCTCGACCAGATGGCGGTGTACCCCACCACCCTGGGCATCCCCGCCCTGCGCGAAGCCATCGGCGCCTGGTGCGAGCGGCGCTTCGGCGTGCCGGAGGGCTGGATCGACCCGGCGCGTAACGTGCTGCCGGTGAACGGTACCCGCGAGGCGCTCTTCGCCTTCACCCAGACCGTGGTCAACCGTGGCGAGGACGCCCTGGTGGTCAGCCCCAACCCGTTCTACCAGATCTACGAGGGCGCGGCCTTCCTGGCCGGGGCCAAGCCGCACTACCTGCCCTGCCTGGACGAGAACGGCTTCAACCCGGACTTCGACGCGGTACCGGCCGAGATCTGGCAACGCTGCCAGATCCTGTTTCTGTGCTCGCCGGGCAACCCCACCGGCGCGTTGATTCCGCTGGCGACCTTGAAGAAGCTGATCGCCCTGGCCGATGAGCATGACTTTGTGATCGCCGCCGACGAATGCTATAGCGAACTGTATTTCGACGAGCAATCGCCGCCGCCCGGCCTGCTCAGCGCCTGCGCCGAGCTGGGCCGCAAGGACTTCAAGCGCTGCGTGGTGTTCCACAGCCTGTCCAAGCGCTCCAACCTGCCAGGCCTGCGCTCGGGCTTCGTCGCCGGCGATGCCGAGATCCTCAAGGGCTTCTTGCTGTACCGCACCTACCACGGCTGCGCCATGCCGGTGCAGACCCAACTGGCCAGCGTCGCCGCCTGGAACGACGAAGTCCACGTGCGGGCCAACCGTGCGCTGTACCGCGAGAAATTCGATGCGGTATTGGCAATCCTTACACCAGTGATGGACGTGCAGCGCCCGGACGGCAGTTTCTACCTGTGGCCGAACGTGGCCGGTGATGACGCAGCGTTCTGCCGCGACCTGTTCGAACAGGAACACGTGACCGTGGTCCCGGGCTCCTATCTTTCCCGCGATGTGGACGGCACCAACCCCGGCGCCGGCCGCGTGCGCATGGCCCTGGTGGCACCACTGGCCGAATGCGTCGAGGCTGCCGAGCGGATTCGCGATTTCGTGTTACGCCGCAAGTGATATGAGATACACCCTGTTGTAGAAGGCCTCGCCCGAGAAGCGCCTGGTGCGCCCCTGACTGCCCGCCAGAGCGCCTTCTCCGATAGCCCCTCTTTCCAAAAGGCTGCTGGCGTTCTCACGGACCTGTTCGTGAGCCCCTTCCCCCAGCACCATCTGAACATTGCTCCTGAGCCTGCCCCCACATCCAGCCACCGGACACCGGCCTGCAATCTCGGCCATCAATAGCGACCTCTAGCCAGTACACCTTGAAGGCGAGCATCACGGTCTGATTGATATCGACACTTTTTCGTAGCTTCCATTACCGATACCGGGTGCCAGCCCCCATTCTTTTTATTATCTCTCTGTGTAAAATACGCCAGGTATTTAACGCGAAATCATCACATCAAAAACGCTAATTTTTCCCATCAAGGAGAGAGGGAGTGATAACAACTATTCCCCTATGGAAGATGCTCATAGAAACAAAGGGAAAGGTCTATGGCTTGGCCATTGCTGCAACCTCTCCTGTTTTATGTGCTGGTGGCGCCCTGATGTTTCTTGAAGGCTTGCAGATCGATAAAGCCAGAACTGCGACACTTGGCCTTATCACTGCAATTTTTTTGGCCTGGGTGCAGTTATTACGTTTATCCCAGGACGCAAATATATTCCAAGCAAGTCATTTTCAGGCTATCGATCAAAACAAGCCAAAATTCAGAAACTTGTAAAATATAGTCTCTGGGCAATAATCTTACTTGCAGCCGGACTTATATTTATCACTCCTTCCAGCTACATAGTAATTAGCCTGAGCACCATTGGCGCATTAATTACCCTCTACCATTACTCAAAATCTATAAAGCTCCATGAAGATATAGACTTCTCGGCCAATCAATACCTCGCATCTTCTCTGCAAGTCGTCCCTGGAGAAAAAGTACTGGCGAGCTACCAGAATTTTCATGACGATGACATCCGAAGAGGTAGTAACGCTTTTATCATCACAGCAACCAAGCTGATCATCGCCTTCTTCGACGGCGAGCGCTGGGAAAAACATTCGCGCGAGCTTAATCAGATTACTCACATAGGCATCGTTGGCAACGAATCCCAGACCTACTTCGTCAAGTTAATCTTCGATGACGGCACCGATGCATTGCTGCACATCAGTCTCTATGAAAAGCTTACTTCAGCCCCAGCCCTGATTATAAAACGCCTGCTTGAAGTGATAGATTCCAGCTTACTTGGCGATCATAGCGCAGCAAAAGCCTCTCAGAGACGCCGGGTGATTGTGCCTCAAGGTGCAATACAGCCCCCAATACCCTCGGTCGAGCCCGAAACAGCGGTGCCCCCCCGAAATATAGAAATTTCGGCCGCCACTCTGAACGACATAAAAAACGCCGAAGAAATCAGACCAGGTAGAAAACTGGAGCTATGACATGTCACACTGCACAAAATTCGAGTTCACCTACACTGACGAAGAAACAATAGTAAAAGCATTTACAAAACTCGGCCTCACACCAACAACCGAGTTGATTGGCGAATACAATATTCTCAGCAAACTAACAATTCGGCTTTTGGGCTACATGGGAAGTAGCCAATTTCGCGCTATCAGCGCACCCACAGACGGTGGCTACAACTACTTCGCATGCAAAATGGAAAACAATGTTTACAAATTAATCATTGAACATGCCTCTCTCTTTAAAAAAGATGAATCCACAACAAAAAATCTTGCTTCTCGCTTTCAACGAGCCTATATCAGCGCTGCGATCGAAAACACCATGCAGCGCATAGAAGCCTCCGGAATTCCAACGCGACTAAAAGAATCAGAAGACAACTTTGATATCGAGTTCGGTTCAAACTACGAATACCGAATCCGCGTAACTCTCTCCGGCAATGAAATCAAAGAAGAGGTATTTGGCGTAAAAGGCGATATATGTACGAAGCTTACCGAAGAGCTTGAGTCGTTGCTGGCCAGTCCTACGGCCGAACTGTTGACCGAATGGAAACCAGAATACACGGTGGTACATGAGGAACAGACACTGCAAATACTGAGCGCGAGACTCTAAATGTACCTCCATTTGCATCATACCGAGCTGAGTCGTGCCAACGGCCCCGGACTGCGAATGGTCGTGTGGGTACAAGGATGCGGGTTGAACTGCAAGGGCTGTTTCAATCAAAACACCCATGACTCAAAGACAGGCACATCTATTCTTGTAAGTGATCTGGCCAATCAGATAAACGCCTTGGATTCAATCGATGGAGTGACCCTCTCCGGCGGGGAACCACTCGATCAGGCCCAGGCCATAGAGGCTCTCATCAGCTCCGTCCATCGAGGAAAAAATTGGGTGCTTTACACAGGTTACGCCCCCAAGGAAATCTTTCGAGACGCGGCCATGACACGCGTGGTCAAGGCCGTGGATCTGACACTCGCCGGACGCTATAACAGCAATGCCATACATCCTTATCAAAGCAAGCAACTCATCAAAACCACCGACCGAATAGATATTGATTTTTTTAGAACAACAAGAACCGTTGAGTTCGTTGTTTCGGGTCTCAGCATGACCAAGACCGGTCTCCCTATACAGCAGAAATAGCACAAGGCAGTGAAGAGATGCCCAACATGAACCGCACCCAGCAAATCACCAACTATCTAAAAGCACGCTATGCGATTCTGGTCATTGAATCCTCTGAAGAAGAGCGTGTTGTGGCAGAACTTGGCGAGATCGCCAAGTCGCTCAATCATCGTTTATTTCTCTGGAACTCGACACTAGGCATCCAGACAAACGGTGCCGTTGCTGGAGACAAGACCTTTGACCTGAAGCTGGCATTGGACTTCTGTGAAGAAAGGGCGAAAGAAGAAAACAGCAAGAACATCTTCGTCTTCCTCGATGCTCACAATTACCTTACAACCAGCTCCAACCCCATTTATCGCCGCCGCCTGAAAGACTTGGCAATTAATATCCGCTCGCAGGGTTATAGAAGCAACTGCATCATCGTTTCACCTAACTTTGAAGTTGCCAACGACCTGCAAAAGGAAATAACCCTCATTGATTTTCCACTCCCCTCCAGGGATGAAGTAAAAGTCCAGATTGAGAGTTTCGTGGACACTTGGAAAAGCAATGACAACGTCAAGATCGAGCTGTCCCTGGAGAACAGGGAAAAACTCATTGACGCGGCATTGGGGCTGACAAGCCTGGAGATTGATAACTCCTTGTCGCGATCTCTCGTCGCCAACCTGACGTTGGATCAAAATACAGTCAAGGACCTACTTGCGGAAAAGAAACAGATCATCCGCAAGACCGGCATCCTGGAATACATAGACTCCCAGCTCAACCTCGACGATGTTGGCGGGCTGGCTACATTAAAAAAGTGGTTGCATCTACGTGGCCAATGTTTTGGCCAGGCCGCCAAAGAGTTCGGCGTAGGAACCCCCAAGGGCTTGCTGCTTACCGGTGTTCCCGGCTGTGGCAAATCCTTGACTGCAAAATGCGTATCTTCATCATGGAACATGCCGTTGTTGCGCCTGGATATGGGCAAGATATTCCAAGGCATCGTGGGCTCGTCAGAATCGAACATTCGCTCTGCCCTTCAAACCGCCGAGGCCGTTTCACCTTGCATCCTATGGATCGATGAAATTGAAAAAGGCCTTTCTGGCTCTTCCAGCGGCTCTTCTGATGGCGGCACCGCCACTCGGGTGTTTGGCACGCTGCTGACTTGGATGCAAGAGAAAACCGCACCGGTTTTCGTGTTCGCCACGGCCAACAACCTTGCCAATCTCCCACCTGAGCTGCTGAGGAAAGGTCGCTTTGACGAAATATTCTTCGTCGACTTCCCCTCGGCGGTGGAAAGGAAAAAGATTCTTGAAATACACCTGAAGAAGCTAAAGCGCGACCCTGGCAGGTTTGACCTGGATCGCCTGGCAAACCTGGCGGGAGAGGCGAACTTCGGAAACAACGTTGTGCTTTCCGGTGCCGAGTTGGAAGCCTGGGTAGCTGACTCCCTGATCGAAGCCTTCTCAAGACGCGTCAGTCATTCCAGTACCTCGGAGGATTTGGCGATGAGCGACTTCGAAGCAACGATTTCACGCATGGTCCCCATGAGTAAAGTGCGCAAGGATGAGTTTGCAAAGCTGCGGGAATGGGCAAACCAGAATGCGATCAGCGCCTCAGGGGCACCCCTCGGTGAAGAGGGTGCTGAAACACAGATGGGGGGACGCCGGATAGATTTCTGACGGCCTTTAGTGCCTGCCGCCCACTTTCATGGAAAGGGCGGCAGGCAAACACTATCGACACCAAGCCAACATCACCACCCAGCCCATGCTCGGCATCAAATGCAAGTCACTTCACCTGCCCCAGGTTCGCCTCGCTCAAATCCAGTTCCGCCAGCACTTCACGCAACACATCGTCGCCGATCTGATGCTGGCGGCTCAGTCGATACAGCTCCAGCCGTTGCGCCCGCAGGGCCTTGAGCCGCAGGCGCCGCTCCAGCAAGTCCATCTGCTGGGCCAGGGCCTGGGCCTCGGCAGAATCGTTGTAGACCTCCAGCTGGTGCCGATACTCGGCCATCAACCGGCCCTTGAGCTCGCTGCTCAGGGCGGCCTGGGCGGCATCCGGAGCCTCGCCGGACTCGGCGACCTCCTCGGCTTCGAGCGCATGGATCGCCGCCTCGGCAGTCTTGCGCCAGGCATCGCGCACTTCACCCCGACGCTTGTCGTCAGGGCTCTTGACGATGCCACGCAGCAACAGCGGCAAGGCGATGCAGGCCGCTACCAGGGACAGCAGGATCACCCCGGCGGCAATGAAGATCAGCAGGTCACGTTCGGGAAAGGCTTCACCCGCGCCCAAAAATAGAGGCACCGACATCACGCCGGCCAGCGTCACCGCCCCGCGCACCCCGCCCACGGTCAGCAGCCAGCAGGAGCGCGCGGTGGGCACCAGGGTCAGCTCGCCCTTGCCGCGCCAGCGCCGCAGCAGGCCCGACAGGCGCCAGATGCTCTGCACCCAGATGAAACGCAGCACCAGCAACACCAGGAAGATTGCCACCACATCCAGGCAGCGATAGGCCAGGGTCGGCCAGAGTGAAGTCTCGTGGCTGACCACCGCCTTGATGATGTCCGGCAGTTGCAGGCCCAGCAGCAGGAAGATCAGGCCGTTGAAAGCGAACTCCAGCAACGACCAGACACTGCGATTGAGCAGGCGGG
>MCND01000050.1_pt1 | contig 54958 bp, 41 predicted proteins | sample 778211 | NCBI WGS metagenome assembly MCND01 (sample SAMN04296812, study PRJNA304217) | bioreactor metagenome | isolation source: activated sludge enriched with benzalkonium chloride | place: Turkey: Istanbul urban wastewater treatment plant
GGCTTCGCCACCGGCGACGTGCCGGAAATGGGCACCAAGGTGCTGGTCTACGCCGATGGCGACGCGGCCTGCGCGCAAACGCTGGCGCGCCAATTGGCCGACGAACTCATCGCGATGCGCGAACAGTTGATGGTGCCGTACCGCGGCGTGGACCAGGCGCTGGACGAAGCCCTGGCCTATGGCGACGGCCCCATCGTGCTGGCTGACCGTTCGGACAACCCCGGCAGCGGCGCGGCCGGCGACTCTACCTATCTGCTGGCCAGGATGCGCGAGCGCGGCATACGCAATGCCGCCATCGGCCCCCTGTGGGATCCGGTGGCCGCTCGCATCGCGTTTGACGCCGGCCCCGGCGCGGAGCTGGACCTGCGCATCGGCGGCAAGGTAGGTCCGTTGTCAGGCAGTCCCGTGGATGCGCGCTGCGTGGTGGTGTCCACGCATGCGGACATGTTCATGACAGGCAACTCCAACACCCGCATCGCCCTGGGCGACTGCGCGCTGGTCGACGTGGACGGCATCCTGGTCGCGCTGGTCTCGCTGCGCACCCAGGCCTATCACACCGACCTCTTCACGCAGCTGGGTTGCGACCTGACGGCGCAGCGCCTGATCGTGGTGAAGTCCGCGCATCACTTCCATGCCAAGTACGCGCCCTTGGCCAAGGCGGTGCTGTATGTGGCCGCGCCCGGTTCCGCCAGCCCGGATTGGCGCCGCCTGCCGTATCGCAAGGCCAGGCTGCCGAAGTGGCCGATCGCGTAGCGGCGGGTCCGGCCGCGGCCGTTTGACTCGAGCGACTCGCGTCACCACCGGTGCTGGTAGGTCAGCGTCAGCACGGCTCCCGCGGCGGGGAGCCGGCTGGTGTTGGTATTGCTGCGCATGAGCTGGCTGTATAGCGGGTAGTAGTCGCGGTTGAAAAGGTTCTCGACGCCCAGGATGAAGGTGTTGCGCGGGTCGGGCTGGTAGCGGCCCATGAGGTCCACGGTGAAGTAGCTGTTGACGTCCCGGCGGCCGAAGCTCTCCTTGCCATCCAGGCGGTAGTCCTTGGCGCCGAAGTAATTGGCCTGCAGCCGACCGCTCCAGCGCTCGTTCGGCCGGTATTGCAGATAGGCCGTCAGCTTGAGCGGCGGAATGCGGTAGCCGGTCATGCCTTGCCAGCTGCCGCCATCCGGCTGCTCGCGGCCCTTCATCCAGGTGAAGGTGCCGCCGGCGCCCCATTTCTCGTCGTCGGTGGTGGTGTCGATGGTGCCTTCGACGCCGTAGATGCGCTCTTCGGTGCGCGTGAGGATCAGGCCGTTGTTGAAGCTCTGCACGTCCCCGAGTTTCGAGGTGGTGTAGAACACGGCCAGCGACGCCGAGGTGTTGCCCGCGCCGCCGCGCCAGCCCAACTCATAGTTGTTGGTCTTGACCGGCTGCAGGTCCGACGAGCCGATGTCGAAGCCCGGCCGCGCATTGCGCATCTGGACCCCGATGTCGGGCAGCTGGAAGCCCTGGCTGAAGTTGGCGTAGAGCTCCTGGCCGCGCACCGGGGCGTACGCGACGCCGAAGTTCCACAGCAAGGCGTCGTAGTTGACGGAGCCGCCCTGGACCGAGGCCGGGGACGGCACGCGCAGCTGCGACAGCGGCACGAAATCGCCGAACCGGGCGGAAGCGTACTCGTAGCGCGCGCCGCCCTGTACCGACCATTGCTCGTTGAAGCGGTGTTCAAGCTGCGCGAAGAGGCCGGTGCTGCGGGTCGTCAGTTCGGGCATGTAGGTGAGGCTGCCGATCCTGTTGAACACCCGTCCGCCGCTGCGGTCGTAGGCCGCCGGATCGAAGATGTCGATCGGCATGTCGCTGCGTTCCTGGTTGAAGTCGGCGCCCCAGAGCACCTTGGATTGCTCGCCCAGCGGCGTATCCACGGTCAGCCGGCTGCCGAACACCTTGGTGTTCTGCGTGACCTGGTCCACGTTGTTGCCGCGCGTGACGACGGCGCGCGCATCGAAGGGCGTGAAGCGGGTGAAGTAGTCGCGGTAGTACATCTGGGCCGTGACCTTGCTGCCCAGCACGTCCAGGTGTTCGTATTCCAGATTCAACAGCGTGTTGCGGATCTGGTTCTGGTCGGCCAGTTGCAGGCCGCCCATGGGCAGGGCGCGGGCCGAACCCGGCGGCAGGCGGCCGACGGACGGATCCGAGGTGTAGTCGGAGTCCTGGTCCGCGTTGTAGTAGCTGGCGGACAGTTGCAGGCGCTGCTTGTCGTCGATGTGCAACCCGAGCTTGCCGCCCAGGCTGTAGATATTGGAGTCGAACAGGTCGCCCTGGCTGGGCTCGGGCGCGATGCGCCTGCCTTGCGCGTCATACGAGGCGCCGTTGTGGCGCGCGCCCAGGTCCAGGGCGTAGTCCAGCTTGCCCTGGCTGCCCGCGAAGTGCTGTTGCAGCTGCCCGCCCAGCCCGTCGGCGCGCAGGCGGCTCAACGGGCTGACTGCCGTCACGGTGGTTTCGGATACCGCTTCGCCGCCGGCAGGCCGGGTGGTGATCGAAACGATGCCGCCCGTCGCGCCGGCGCCGTAGATCGAGCTGCTGCCGCGCAGCACTTCGACCCGCTCGATGGTGGCGGGGTTGATGTTCGCCAGATTGCGCGACGAGTCCCGGTTGGTGTTCAGCGGGATCCCATCCACCAGCACCAGCACGCCCCGGCCGCGCAGCGTCTGGCCATAGTCCGTCATGGTGCGGCTGGAATCGGCCATGCCGGGCACGGTCTTGGAGAGCACGGTGGCCAGGCTGTCGGAACCCGTGCGCAATTCCTGCAACGCGTCGCGTTCCAGCACGATGGTCTGCTGCACCGGGCTGACCAGATTGCTGGATGTGCGCGAGGCGGAAACTTCGATGGGCGCCATTACCTGGGCCTGGCCCGCGTTTTCCGGTTCGATGATGGTCGCGGCGCCATCCTGGCGCACGCGCAGGGCCCGGTCCTTCAGCAGCGCGGATAGCGCCTGCTGCGGCGTCATGGTTCCGGAGACGGCCGGCGCCTGCATGCCCGCGACGGTCTGCGGCGCATAGAAGATCTGCAATCCGTGGGTCTGGGCCAGGGTGCGCAAGGCCTGGTCCAGCGATTGCGCGGGCATGTCGATCGCCACCGGCGCGGCTTGCGCCCGCGCGCCTGCCGATCCCGCCATCAACACCGCTGCAAGCGCTGTCGTCGCCAGGCCGCGCATCCGCGCGCGGCTTCCCCATTTTTTGCGATCCACTTCCTGTGCTCCTGAATCCTGTTGGCGGGCACCATGCCTGCCTGGTTATCAGGAAGAAGACGCAATACGCGGGAAATACCTGAATGCGGCTACGGCTTTTTTTGTAACAGCGCGGGATGTCGGCGTCAGCGGGCGACGATTTCGGCCTGGCCGTCGGACAAGCGCCTGACGGCGACAGGCAGGATGTGCGGCAGCGCCGTCAGGAAGGCGTCCGTGTCCGCGGTCTGGAACACGCTGGTCAGGCGCAGCGTTTCCAGTCCCTGGCGCGGCGCGAGGATGATGGGCTGCAGCCGGTAGCGCGAGACTTCGCGCACGGCGCTGGCCAGGTCGGTATCGGCGAACACGATCTGGCCCTGGCGCCAGGCCAGCGCGGCGGCTACGGGATAGTCCTGGACCTGGCCGGCATGGCCGCTGGCATCGATGCGAACCGCGCTGCCGGCCCGGACGGACACTGCCGTCTGGTCCGCGCGGCCGGCCACCTCGACCGAGCCCGACTCCACCACGATGCGCAACTGGTCCGTGTCGCGGCTTACGTCGAAGCGGGTGCCGGTCACTCTGGCGCTACCCAGTCCCGCATCCACGATGAAGGGCCTGGCCGCATCCTTTGCCACCGCGAACAGGGCTTCGCCTTCTTGCAGGAGGACCAGGCGCCGGGCGCCGTCGTAACGGACTTCGATCCGGCTGCGGCTGTTCAGTTCAGCGGTGGAGCCGTCGGGCAATGTGACGCTGCGTCGTTCTCCGGCAGCCGTGCGGTATTCGGCCACGGGATCGGCGTGTTGCCAGATACCTAGCGCAATGGCTCCCATCAGCGCGCACAGCCCCAGTCCCAGCGCCCGCCGCCGCGCCGGGCGTTGCGCGCGCCGGGGCTCTTCCGCCAGCGCGCGCAGCCGGTCTTCGGGCAGGGCGGCGGCAGCCTGCCAGATCGATTCCAGCATCCGGTATTCGGCGGCGTGGCGCGGATCCGCGGCAAGCCAGGCATCGCGCTCGGCCTGGGCGGCGGCCGTCCATTCGCCGGAGTGCGCGCGCGCGAACCAGCGCGCCGCTTCATGGCGGACGGGGTCGGCGCCGACGTCGGGCGCCTGAAGCGGACTGTCAGTTCGGGGCATAGGCTCCCAGCCGTTCGCGCAGATGCAACGCGGTGCGGATCATGTACTTCTCGACCATGTTCTTGCTCAGGCCCATGCGTTCCGCGATCTCGGCTTGCGTCAGGCCTTCCAGGCGCTGCCAGACGAACACCTGGCGGCACTTGAGCGGCAGCTCGGCCAGCGCCGCTTCCAAGGCCAGGCTCAGTTGTTCGGTGCGGACCTGGGCCAGGGGATCGCCCCAGGTGCTGGGATGGCCGGCTATGGTATCAAGCGGCACCCATTCCTGCCCGTCCGTCCGCCGGAAGTTGTCCACGGCCATGTTGCGCGCGGCCTGATGCAGATAGGCGCGGGGCTGCGTCACGCGGTCGGGGTCGGTTTCCAGGCATTTGACCAGGGCGTCATGCGCGAGATCGCGCGCGGCATCGCGGCAGCCCAACTTCCGGGTCCAGACCGCAAGCAGCTCTTCGTAGTAGGCCAGGAAGCCTTGCGAACGGGGGGGGCGTGATGACATGGCGCGGGGTCGGCAGGGCTTTCATGATAATGCTTTTTATTTGCATTGGAAAGCCGGCCGATGGCGGCGTCCTGGTCTTGCGGCAGCAGGCAGGTCTTCTACGCCGGGGCCCGCGGCGTGTCCTCAAGCTCCAGCATGGCCAGCAGGCCGATGATCAGCGCCTGCATGCCCTGGTCCAGTTCCAGTTCCATCTCGGATTCCTCGGCCGCGCGTTCCGCGTCCACCACAGGCTCCAGCCCGGCGACCGAGTACACCGTGTCGGCGACCGCCATGCCGTGGAAGGCCACCGTCGCCAGCAGGATGCGGGACTGTTCCCTGGAAATGCCGTAGGCGGTGGCGATATGGCGTTGTTGCTCGTCGATTCTCGCCAGCATGGACGGCGTCGCGGCCAGCCTGCGGATCACATAGGGCGTCACCCCCGGGTGCGCCTTGACGAACTCCCGCACGGAGGCGGCGAACAAGGTCAGGTACTGCTTCAGTTCGCCGCGGTCGTTGCTACAGGCTTGCGGGATCTGCCAACGCTTGAAGATCTCTTCGGCGACCAGGCGCTTGAGGTCCTCCAGGCTGGGCACGTGCTTGTACAGCGCCATGTGGCTGACGCCCAGCGCAGCCGCGAGTCCGACGAAGGTGATGTTCGGCAGGCCCATCGCGATGCCCGCGTCGGCAATCCGCTCCCGGGTGATGGTGGGAGGGCGTCCCCGCGCCGGGCGGCGCTCTGGCGGTGTCATGGCTGCTCCTGGTTCCTTGGCGTCATTCATCCCTCACTTTAACCCGGCCCGATTTATTTAGTTTATGGTGATGAAACTAATTCAAGAATTTAGTTTATAGTGATGCAAATAATTATCACCAACATCTGGGTAGTTAGATTTCATGAGCAGTTCTGCAGCCGCCGCGGCCAAGCCTGGGAAACCCGGACCGCTAGGCCTGGTGCTGGCCCCCATACGCGGACAATTGACCGCCGCCGCAGCGCTGGCCGCGGTGGGCACCATGCTCACCCTGGTACCGCTGGCAGGAATCGCGCACATCGCCCGTATCGTCCTCGCCGGCGCAGAGCCTTCCGCGGCGACTCAAGCCTGGCCTGGAATCTGGTGGACTGTCATTGCCAGCCTGGCGTGCATGTTCGCCGGCATGGCGCTGATCTCGGCCGGCGAATTGACGGCCCATCTGGCCGACAACCGTCTTACGCACCGTCTGCGCCTGGCCGCCGCGCAGCGGCTGTCGCAGGTGCCGCTGGGCTGGTTCACCGGCAGGGCGTCGGGCGAGGTCAAGCAGGCGATGCAGGACGACATCGGCACGCTGCACAGCCTGACCGCGCATTTCTACACGGCGGTGGGGCGCGCCGCGGGCGGCATCGCGATTTCGGTCATCTACCTGTTCGCGCAGGACTGGCGCCTGGCGTTGGCGGCGTTGCTGCCGTTCCCCGGCTTCTTCCTGTTCCTGCGCCGCGCCATGAAGGCCGGCGGGGCGAACATGCAGGAATTCGTGGAGCGGCTTGGGCGCCTCAATGGCGCAACGGTCGAGTTCGTGGGCGGCATGCCCGTGGTCAAGACGTTCGGCGATGCAGGCAAGGCGCATCGCGGCTATCGCGAGGCCGTCGATGCCTTCGCCGAGGCCTTCGCCAGCTTTACCCGGCCGCTGGTGGCGGCGATGGCGCATGCCCATGCAATGGTCGCGCCGGTCACGGTGCTGGGCGTGGTGCTGGGTTTTGGCGCCTTGTTCGTCGGGCTGGGCTGGATGGCGCCGGTGGACGTGCTGCCGTTCGCGCTGGTGGCGCCGGGAATATGCGCGCCGGTGCTGTTGCTGCATACGCTGCTGCACGATCTGGGCAGTGCCGTGGGCGCCGCGCAGCGGGTGCGGACCATGCTGGAGACGCCCGTGCTGGAGCCGCTGGCGCCCGGGCAGGCGCAGGTCCCCGAGGGCCATGAAGTCCGCTTCGAGAACGTGGGCTATTCCTATGGCGGGGAGCGCCGGACGCTGTCCGGCATCAGCTTCACGCTGGAACCCGGCACGGTCACCGCCATCGTCGGTCCTTCGGGCGCGGGCAAGTCCACGCTAGCGCGGCTGCTGTTGCGATTCTTCGACCCCGACGAAGGGCGCATCACGCTGGGCGGCGCCGATCTCAGGCGGATCGAGAGCGCGCAGCTTTACCGGCGCGTTGGCTTCGTATTGCAGGAAGTGCGCCTGATCCATGCCAGCGTGCGCGACAACATCGCGCTGGGCCGGCCCTCTGCCACTCGGCAAGAGATCGAGGAAGCCGCGCGCACCGCCAATATCCATGAACGCATCCTGGCGCTGCCGCGCGGCTACGATTCGGTGGTCGGCGAGGACGCACAACTTTCCGGCGGCGAACTCCAGCGCGCCAGCATTGCGCGCGCCGTGCTGCTGGATCCTCCCGTGCTGGTGCTGGACGAAGCCACGGCAGCGGCCGACGCCGGCAACGAGGCCGCGGTCCAGGGCGCGCTGTCGCGCTTCGCCCGGGGGCGCACGGTGATGGTGATCGCGCACCGGCTGGATACGGTGATGCACGCCGACCGCATCCTCGTTGTCGAGGACGGCGCCATCGTCGAACAAGGCCGGCACGAACAGTTGCTGGCGCAAGGCGGCTGCTATGCCCGGCTATGGGCGCAGGGCGGCTATGAAGCCTCCGAGGACAAAGAGGTGGCCGCATGCTGAAGACCTTCATGCTGCTGCTGGGCCAGGACGCGCCGGTCCTGCGCCGCTACGGATGGCTGGCCGTGGCCTATGGCGCGCTTTGCGGGCTGACCATTGCCGCGCTGGCGCCGCTGCTCACGCATCTGCTTGAAGCGGACGCGAAGGCTGCCGCTCCGTGGCTGGCCGCGCTGCTGGCCGGGGTCGCGGTCTGCTGGGGCTTGCGGCGGCATGTGGAGCGGGCCGGCGTGCGCGTGGGCGTCGCCATCCTGCAAGACGCCCGCCACCGTCTGGGCGACCATGTGGCGAGTTTGCCCGTGGGTTGGTTCACGCCGCAGAATACGGCCCGTCTTGGGCACGTCGTCACGCAGGGCATGATGTCCGTGGCCCAGCTCCCCGCGCATGTCTTCACGCCCGTCATCGCCGGCGTGGTGACGCCCGTGGTGCTCGTCGTAGCCCTGTTTGCGCAGCACTGGCTGCTGGGCCTGATCGCGTTGGCGGCACTGCCGCTCCTGGCCGGCGTCCTGGCGCTCACGGCAAGATTGGCGCGGCGCGCGGATGAGGCTTTCCAGCAGCGCTTCGCCGACGCCAGCCAGCGCATGGTCGAGTTCGCCCAGGCCCAGTCGGTGCTGCGCGCCTTCAACGGGGAAGGCGGGGGCACGCGCCTGCTCGAACAGGCGGTGGAGCAGCAGCGCGAGTCCGGGGCGCGGCTGATCTGGCTGTCGGCGGGGGCGGCCGTACTCAACGTCTGGGCCGTGCAGGCCGTCTTCGCCGTCTTGCTGGCCGCCGCGGCCTGGTGGATCGACGGCATCCTGGGCAACCCGCTCGCAACTGGACAGATCGTGGCCGCGATCGTCTCGCTGCTGCTGGCGGTCCGCTACATCGATGCGTTGCTGGAGGTGGCCGGCTATGGCGAGGTGCTGCGCGGCGCGCGCGGGCAACTCGACGCCATCGAAGCGCTGTACGCCGTCCAGCCGCTGCCCGAGCCCGACGCGCCGCAGGAACCGCGCGATGCGTCGATCGAATTGCGCGATGTGCATTTCCGCTACGCGGATGGTGGGCCCGAGGTGCTGCGAGGCGTGAACCTGCGCATCGAACCGGGCAGCATGATTGCCCTGGTCGGCGCGTCAGGCTCCGGCAAGACCACGCTGGCGCGGCTGATCGCGCGCTTCTTCGACGTGAACCAGGGCGGCGTGCTGGTCGGCGGCGTGGACGTGCGGCAGATCGCCAGTTTGCAGCTGGCCCGCCAGATCAGTCAGGTCTTCCAGGACAACTACCTGTTCACGGGATCCATTGCCGACAACATCCGCGCCGGCAGGCCGGGCTGCAGCGATGCCGAGTTGATGGAGGCCGCAAGCCAGGCGGGCGTGGACGGTATCGCCGCGCGTCTGCCGCAAGGGTTGGACACGCCGGTAGGCGAGGGCGGCGCGCGCCTGTCCGGCGGCGAGCGCCAGCGCATCGCCGTCGCCCGCGCGCTGCTCAACAATGCCCCCATCATGCTGGTGGACGAGGCGACCGCGGCGCTGGACGCGGAGAATCAGGCCATCATCACCGGGACGCTGACGCGCCTGCGCGGGGCGCGCACGCTGGTGGTGATCGCGCACCAGCTCTCCACGGTGGCGATGGCCGACCAGATCGTGGTGCTGGAGGATGGACGGATCGTCGAGCAAGGCGCGCCCGCGGCGTTGCGTGAGAGCCAGGGGCGGTACGCGCAATTCCTGGATCAGCGCAAGGCCGCCAAGGGCTGGCGCATCGCCGGGGCGCGGGCCTGATGCGTGCCAGCCTGGTCGGCCTGTTCATCGTGCTTTGCGGCGCGTCGCTGCTGGTGGGCGCGCGCCAGATCGCCTGGCCGCAGCTGTTCTCGTTGTCGGGCGACGCATGGCTCACCTTGACCGCAAGCCGGCTGCCGCGCCTGGCGGCCCTGGTGCTGACGGGCATCGGCCTGGCCGTCTGCGGCGTGATTCTGCAACACATCGTGCGCAACAAGTTCGTCGAACCCGCCACGTCGGGCGGACTCGACGCGGCCAAGCTCGGCATCCTGGTGTCGATGCTGTCGATGCCTGGCGCCGGGGCAGCGGCACGGATGCTGTTCGCGCTGGGTTTCTGCTTCGCGGCCAGCCTGGTCTTCGTCGCTGTCGTGCGCCGCGTCAAATTCAAGAATACGGTGCTGGTGCCCGTGATCGGTCTGATGTATGGCGGCGTGCTGAGCGCCCTGGCGGAGTTCTACGCGTATCGCAACAACATCATGCAGAGCATGCAGGGCTGGCTGCTGGGCGACTTCTCCAAGATCGTGCAGGGCAACTACGAGATCATTTACCTGATCCTGCCCATCGTTGCGCTGACCTATCTGTACGCGCACCGCTTCACCGTCCTGGGCATGGGCGAAGGCATGGCAGCCAGCCTGGGCCTGAACTATCCGGCCACCGTGGCGCTGGGGCTGATCCTGGTGGCCGTTACCGTATCCGCCACTGTCATTACCGTCGGGGCCATTCCTTTCGTGGGGCTGGTCATTCCCAATCTGGTCGCGCTGCGTTACGGCGACAACCTGGGCCGCACCTTGCCCGTCGTCGCGCTGGGGGGCGCTACGCTGCTGCTGGCCTGCGACATCCTGGGCCGCCTTCTGATCCATCCGTTTGAGGTGCCCATCGGCCTGACCGCGGGCGGCGTGGGCGGCATCCTGTTCCTCGCGCTGATCTTCTGGAGGCACCGGTGATGCGCGCGGTTCCCCGGCAGGCGGCATGGGCGACGGTCATCGCATTGGCCCTGGCTTTTCTGCTGTTCCGTTCCAACCTGGACTTCGACTACATCATTCCCAAGCGGCTTGCCCGGCTTGCGGCCATGCTCATCGGCGGGGTCTGCATCGCGTGGTCGTCCATCGTGTTCCAGACCATCACCGGCAACCGGATCCTGACGCCGGCCATCATGGGCTACGAGGCCGTCTACCTGCTGTTGCAATCCCTGATGATCCTGGCCATGGGGGCGCAGAGCCTGGTCCTGCTGGGCGCGAACGGCAATTTCCTCCTGTCCGTGCTGCTGATGCTGGGCTATTCATGGATCATCCATCGCTGGTTGTTCCGCGACGGCAGACAGAATGTGTACTTCCTGCTGCTGGTGGGGCTGGTGCTGACGATGGTGATCGGTACCTTTACGCAGTTCGTGCAGTTGAAGACCAGCCCGGGCGAATTCTCCATTCTGCTTGGTTTCACCCAGGCGTCCTTCAACAAGGCGGAGCCTGGCCAGTTGCTCGTTTCCGCGATCGTCGTCGCGGGCGTGTGCCTGGCCGGCATCAGGACTCTGCCGGTGCTGGACGTGATCTCGCTGGGGCGCGACCAGGCCATCTCCCTGGGCGTGGATTATCAGCGCGTCTTGCGGCTGCATCTGGCGCTGATTGCGGTGCTGGTCGCCGTGTCGACCAGCCTGCTGGGGCCCACCGCCTTCATGGGCATCTTCGTCGCCAACACCGCCTATGCCCTGACGCGCACGCGCCGGCACCGGGCCACGCTATCCGCCGGCTGCGCGATCGCGATCGGCATTTTCATCCTGGCGCAGCTTGCGGTCGAACATCTCTTCAACTACCGGACCAGCGTCGGCATCCTGGTCAACCTGGTTTGCGGCGCCTGGTTCCTGGCGCTGATGGCGCGCTCGCGGGGCACCGCATGATCACGATCAAGAATCTCTCGAAGAACTATGGCCCGAAGACGGTGCTGCGCGATGTCAGCCTGCAGTTCCCTGCCAGGCGGCTGACCTCGCTCATCGGCCCCAACGGCGCGGGCAAGACCACCTTGCTGATGATGGCCGCAAGGCTGCTGGAACCCAGCCAGGGCGAGATCCTGATCGATGGCGCCAGGGCATCGGATATCCGTATCGGCGATTACGCCAAGCGCGTGGCGACATTGCGTCAATCGCCCGATTTCAACCTGCGCCTGACGGTGGAGGAACTCGTCGCCTTCGGGCGGTTCCCGTACAGCCGCGGCGCGTTGACGCAGGAAGACCGCCGCGTGATCGACGAGGCGATTGCGTTCCTCTCGCTGGAACCGCTGCGCGCGGCCTATCTCGACGAGCTCAGCGGCGGGCAGCGCCAGATGGCATTCCTGGCCATGACGATCGCGCAGCAGACGGACTGCCTGCTGCTGGATGAGCCGCTCAACAACCTCGACATCAAGCATGCGGTCCAGATCATGCGCGCTTTGCGCCGCCTGTGCGACGAGCACGGCCGCACCGTGATCCTGGTGGTGCATGACATCAACTTCGCGGCCAGCTATTCCGACCACATCGTCGCCATGAAGGGCGGAGCGGTGCATTGCGCCGGCAGCGTGCCCGACGTCGTGACCGAGGACCGGCTGCGGGAGCTGTATGGGCTGGACTTCGAGATCACGCAAGGCGCGCGCGGACGCCTGTGCAACTACTTCAATCCATCAGGTGAACTGAAATGATCCTCAAGCACGGGCGCCGCGCATGGGCGCTTGCCCTGCTGGCCGCCACCATGGCCGTGGCGCAGGGTTGCGGGCAGGAAGTGGCCGAAACGCCGAAGGCGTCGCAGCCGGCCGCCGCCAGCCCAACGGCGCAGCGGGCCTACGAAACCGTCACGGTGCAGCACAAGTTGGGAACCACCGTGATCGACAAGCTGCCGCAACGCGTGGTCGCTCTGGACATGAACGAGGTGGATTTCCTTGACCAACTGGGCGTTCCGGTCGCTGGCATGCCGAAAGACTTCGTGCCGCAATTTCTGGCCAAGTACAAGGACGCCGCGGATGTGCAAGATACGGGCGCGATCGTCCAGCCAAATCTGGAACGGGTGCACGCCGCCAAGCCCGACCTGATCCTGATCACCTCGCTGCAGGCGAACCACTACAAGGAGCTGAGCGAGATCGCCCCGACTATCCACTTCGACGTGGACTACCGCGATAGCGAGGCCAATCACGTCGAGATCATCAAGGACCACCTCATCACGCTGGGGCGGATCTTCGAGAAGGAAAACCTGGCTCGCGACAGGGCCGCCAAGCTGGACGCCAAGGTGCAGGAGGCGCAGCGCCTCATTCAGGGCCGTCCCGAAAGAGCGCTCATCGTGCTGCACAACAACGGCGCCTTCAGTTCCTTCGGCACGCAGTCGCGCTACGGCTTCATTTTCAAGGCCCTGGGCGTGAAGCCCGCGAGCCCCGAGGCGGAAGCCGGCCTGCATGGCCAGCCGATCTCCAGCGAATTCATCCAGCAGGCCAACCCCGACATCATCTACGTGGTGGATCGCACCGCGGTGATGGAGCGCCGGCCAACGCTGAACGCCGAGACCTTGAGCAATCCGCTCTTGCGCCAAACCGCTGCCTGGCAGCACGGCCGCGTGGTCTTCGCCGACGCGCAAGCCTGGTATGTCATGGCGGCCAGTGCGACGTCGCTGGAACTCATGATCGACGACGTTCTCAAGGCTTATCGGAACTAGTCCACCCCGGGCGCCGCGCCCCATTGCCTGCAAATTTGTAAATGATTCCCAGTCGCCTCGTGCACGCAGGCGGCTCAAAGCTCAACCGAACGGAGCATTCCATGAGCAAACGTCGCCCTACCGGCCGCGTCGTACGTCCTGCAACGCGCGCCGCGCACGCCAACCCCGGCTTTTCCTTCAACACGCTCACCGTGGCACTGCTTGGACTGACGATGGGCGCGGCCCTGACAGCCCCGGCCGCCTGGGCCCAGGACGCGGCCGAGGCCGGCGTCAAGACCCTGCCCGCAGTCACCGTCACGGGCCAGGCCGAGGCGCCTGCCACACCTTATGCTGGCGGACAGGTGACGTACGGCGGCCGCGTGGGCTTTCTGGGCGACAAGGATTCCATGGAGACGCCGTTTTCCGTCATCAGCTACACGGAAAAGTACATCGAGGACCTGCAGGCGCAGGACATCACGGACGTGATCGCCCGGACCGATCCTTCGGTATTCAGCAACGGCGTGACCGGGGCCTGGAGCGAGAACTACTCGATCCGCGGCTTCAGCTCCAGCACCACCGACATATCCTTCGGCGGGCTGTTCGGCATGGCGCCGTACTACCGGACCACGCCGGAAATGTTCGAGCGCATCGAAGTGCTCAAAGGTCCGTCGGCCTTGCTCAACGGCATGCCGCCAGGCGGTTCCGTCGGCGGCACCGTCAACCTGGTGCCCAAGCGCGCGGGCGCGGAGCCGCTGACGCGCTTGACCGCGACCTACATGTCCGATTCGCAGTTCGGCGGGCACATAGACCTGGGACGGCGCTTCGGCGAGAGCCAGCAGTTCGGCCTGCGCTTCAATGGCGTCTACAGGGATGGCGACGGCCCGGTCGATAACCAGAAGAAAAAGGCGCAGCTGGCGGCGCTGGGCCTGGACTGGCGCGGCGACCGCGCGCGCATTTCCATTGACATGTACGACAGCGATGAGCGCGTGGACGGCGTGACCCGCGGCATCAACCTGGCGCCCGGCATCGGCGTGCCCAAGCCGCCCAAGCCTGAAACGCTGCTGAATCCGGATTGGGCCTATGTGAAGAACCAGGACAGGGCCGCCATGATCCGCGGCGAGTTCGACGTCAGCGACAACTTGATGGCCTACGCCGCCGTAGGCACGAGCCGGTCCGAGTACACCTACAACGGCGCCATGGTGGCGCAGGTCTTCAACGAGGCGGGCGACTATCGCACCTCGATGGGCCAACTGAACATGAACGTGAAGAAAACGTCGGGCGAGGCCGGCTTGCGCGGCAAGCTGAAAACCGGCGGCATCAAGCATCAATGGGTGCTGAACGCCACATACTATTCGGACAATCAGCGGGACTACGGCCGCAGAACGGTGCCTGGGGCGGACTGGGTCACCAACATCTACAACCCGGTCTGGGGGCCGGCTCCGGCCACCAGCTGGCCGCCGATACTGCATAGCAAGACGCGCCTGGTCAGCTTCGGCCTGGCGGACACCTTGTCCTTCGCCGAGGACCGGGTGCAGCTGACGCTGGGCGCGCGGCGGCAGGAAGTCCGCACGGATAGCTACAGCGTCACGACCGGGGCGCGCACCAGCCGCTACGACGCCAGCGCCACGACGCCCGCCGCCGCCCTGCTGATCAAGGCGACCGACAATATTTCGGTGTACGCCAACTACATCGAAGGCTTGAGCAAGGGCCAGACCGCGCCGGTCACCGCCGCCAACGCGGGGCAGGTGTTCCCACCCTACAAGACCAAGCAGACGGAAGTTGGCGTCAAGGTCGATCTGGGGGATTTCACCCATACGGTCAGCCTGTTCGAGATAAAGCGGCCCAGCAGCTATACGGACCCCGTTACCAACGTCTTCTCGTTCGGCGGCGAGCAGCGCAACCAGGGCGTGGAATGGGGCTTCTTCGGCGAGCCGATGCGCGGCGTGCGCCTGATGGGCGGCGTGGCGTACATCGATCCCAAGGTCACGAAGACCGCCATCGCCGCCAACGAGGGCAAGCAGGCGACCGGCGTTCCCAAGCTCCAGGGCAAGCTGGGCGTGGAATGGGATGTGCCGGCGGTGCAGGGCCTGACGTTGACGGCCAACGCGACCGCCGTGTCCAAGCAGTACATCAGCGCCGACAATTCGCTATCGGTGGCGGGACGGACGACCTACGACGTGGGCGCGCGCTACGCCACCAAGGTGGCCGACCGCCCGATCGTGCTGCGGGCCGCCATCAACAATCTGACGAACAAGGCCTATTGGGGGATGCCACAGTTGTCGAGCCTGGCCTTGGGCGCGCCGCGCACCTTCATGCTTTCCGCCTCGATGGATTTCTAGGCGTAGCGCCGCATGGCGGACGGCGCCGCCGCCCGCCTCAGGCTTCTATCGTCACGATATCCCCGGCGTGCCGCGCATACTCCAGCGCGTACGCCATTTCGCTGCGGGTCTGCGCGTGCAGAAAGAGCCAGGGCTGCCCGCGCGCGACTTCATCGCCCAGCCGCGCGTGCAGCGACACGCCGGCGGCGGGCCGTTCCGGCGCGCCGGCCAGCTTGGCCAGGCGCGACAGCTTGCGGTTGTCGATGTGGGTGACGCGGCCGGCTTGCGGCGCGACCAGGGGTTCGACGTGGGCGGCCTGCGGGGGTTCGCGCAGCCCGCCCTGGGCGGCGCAGATGCGGACGAATTTTTCCCAGGCGCGGCCGTTGTCCAGGGTTTGCAGCGCCAGCGCGATGCCTTGTCCGGGCGGCGCCGCGCCGCCGATTTCGAGCACGGCGCCCGCGACCAGCGCGGCGCGTTCGCGCAGGTCCTGCGGCTGATCGGCGTCGTTGCGCAGCACGGCCAGCACGTCGCGGGCCTCCAGCGCGGGGCCGATGCCGCGGCCGACGGGCTGGCTGCCGTCGGTATACAGGCAGCGCAGGGTCAGGCCGAAATGCGCGGCGGTCTCTATCAGGTGGCCGGCAAGGCGCTCGGCGGCCTCGCGGCTGCGGACCTTGGCCGTGGGGCCGACGGGAATGTCGATCACCACATGCGTCGCCCCGGCCGCGATCTTCTTGGACAGCACCGAGGCGATCAGCTGGCCCTCGGTGTCGATGTCCAGTTCGCGTTCCACCCGCACGAAGATGTCGTCGGCCGGGCTCAGGTGCATGGCGCCGCCCCAGGCGATGCAGCCGCCCTCGGTCTGGACGACCCGTTGCAGCTGCTCGATGCCCAGGTCCACCGGCGCCAGCATCTCCATGGTGTCGGCGGTGCCGGCGGGCGAGGTGATGGCGCGCGATGAGGTCTTGGGCATGACCAGGCCGTTGGCCGCGGCGATGGCGACCACCAGCGGGGTGGTGCGGTTGCCGGGCAGGCCGCCCACGCAATGCTTGTCCACCACGATGGGCGCCTGCCAGCTCAGGCGGTCGCCGACCTCGACCATGGCTTGGGTCAGGAAGATGGTTTCGTCTATGCTCAGCGGCAACGTGGCCGTGGCGGTCAGGAAGGCCGACAGGTGCACGTCGGTATAGCGGCCGCGCACCACATCGCGCACGATGGCGGCGAGGTCTTCCTGCCCCAGGCGGCGGCCGTGGATGCGCTGGCGTACGCCGGCCAGGGATTCCAGCACGGGCGGGTGCCTGACGTGGACGCTGTCGCCGTCGCGGATGCCCAGGGCGTCCCAGGCTTCCTCGGACAAGGCCACTTCGTCGAGCGCCAGCAGGTCGCTGTCGATCTGGTACAGCTGGGCCTGCACCTCGTGGCCGTTCGAGACGATCAGCACCTGGGAGCGCGACGCCAGCCCTTCGGCGCGGCAGACGTGGCAGTCGGCGCGCATCAGCGCGATGGGCTGGTGCTGCGCGTGCAAGCGCATGCGCGTGGCGCGCAGCGCGGGCGGCTTCAGTTCGGGAACGCTGCTCACAGCTCGTACCTCTGGTCCTGCAGCGGCACGGTGACATGCCAGCTGAGCTCGCGTTCGATGCGTTCGCGCAGCGCTTCGGCGGCTTCGGGTTCGCCATGGACGATGAAAACGCGCCGCGGCGCTTCATGAAAGCCCGATAGCCAGCGCATCAGCTCGTCGCTGTCGGCGTGGGCCGACAGCATGGGCAGTTCGGCCACTTCGGCGTTGATGGGCGTCCACTGGCCGTAGATCTTGGTCTCGGTCGCGCCATTGAGCAGCTTGCGGCCGCGCGTGCCGGCGGCCTGGAAGCCGGAAAAGAGCAGGGTGTTGCGGTGGTCGCTGCCGAAGGCCGCAATGTGGTGCAGCACCCGGCCGCCGGTGGCCATGCCGCTGGCCGAGATGATGACCTTGGGGTAGCGGTTGGCCGACAGCGCCTTGGATTCCTCGACGTCGCGCACATAGGTCACGGCGGAGCAGGCGGCCTCGTATTCGCGCGGGGATAGCTTGTGATCGTCGGCATGGCGGTCCAGCAGCTCGGTGGCGCTGGTCGCCATGGGGCTGTCCAGGTAGACCGGGACATTCTGCAGGCGGCCGGCCTGGCGCAGTTGCCAGAGCGCATGGATCAAGGTCTGTGCCCGCCCCACGGCAAAGGCGGGGATGACGACCGTGCCGCCGCGCTGCACCGTGCGCTCGATCACGGCGCCCAGGGCTTCGACGGGATCGGCGGGGTCGTGGCGCCGGTTGCCATAGGTGGACTCGATGACGATGTAGTCGGCCCGTGGCACGGGCTCGGGATCGTGCATCACCGGATCGTTGTAGCGGCCCAGGTCGCCCGAGAACACCACGCGCATGCCGCCGATATCGATCTGCGCGGTCGTTGCGCCCAGGATGTGGCCGGCGCGGCGCAAGGTCAGCTTCGCGCCGCCGGGCAATGCGGTTTCCTGGTGCAGCGTTACGTCGGAAAAATGCGTCAGCGCGCGTTCGGCGTCGACCACGCGGTAGAGCGGCAGTGCGGGTTTGTGCTTGGAAAAGCCCTTGCGGTTGGCGAAGTCGGCGTCCTTTTCCTGCAGGTTGGCGCTGTCCAGCAGGATCAGCTCGGCGACGTCGCGGGTCGCGGGCGTGGCGTGGATCTTGCCCTTGAAGCCCTCGGCCACCAGCCGCGGCAGGTAGCCGCAATGGTCGAGGTGGGCGTGGGTCAAGACCACCGCGTCGATATCGGCGGGCGACAGGGGCAGCCGCTGCCAGTTGAGTTCCCGCAGGTTCTTCAGGCCCTGGAACAGGCCGCAGTCGATCAGCAGGTGCGTGTCCGCGTGGCTCAGGAGGTGCTTGGATCCGGTAACGGTGCCGGCTCCGCCCAGGCAGGTCAGTGTGAGCATGGTTTCCTTGTGCGGTATCAGGATGAATAGGCGAGGTCGGCGGGGTTGCCCTTGCCGTCCAAGGCTTGCAGGCGCGGCGCGTCCAGCACGTCCACGCGGCGCCAGCCCGCCAAGGCAGCGGCCGCGTCGACTGCGTGTGCCCAGGTGCAGCGGTTGGCGTACAGCATGCCCGGCACGTCCAGCGTGCCGCCGCGGCTGATGTAGCCCAGTGCCCGGGTGCGGGCCGGGCCGCCGTCCAGCCGGCGCAGCACGCCCAGCATGGGTTCCGGCCGCGTATGGCAGAGCAGCACGCGCGGCAGGCCGGGCGGGAAAAGCGCGTGGACGGCTTCGTCGGACAGCACAAAAACGGATTCGAGCTCGTCGCGCGGCGTGCGCAGTCGGCCAGGTTCCAGCACCACGGACACGCAGCACTCGTGGCCCAGCCGCGCCAGATGGGCGCGGGCCTTCAACGCCTCTTCGAGCTGGTAGGCGCCGATGGCGACGAACTGCAGCACGCTGGTCTTCGGGTCGCCGGCGACATGCGCGGCGCCCTGTTCGACCAGCGCCTGCGCGGCCTGGGCGTCGAAGCGCTGCGCGCCGTCGCGCTTGGAAACAACCATGCAGGCCACCTGGGCGCGCTGGGCGTAGACCGCGCGCAGCGCCGCCGCGGCGCTGTTGCCGTCCACCGGGAAGAGCACCCGGGAGGTGTCGGACATTTCGCCCAGCAGGGCTTCGCCTATGGTGGGATCCTGGTGCGATTGCTCGTTCTTGGCGTTCTCCCAGGTGTGGGAGGTGACCACCAGCGGCACTGACAGCCAGCCCGGGGATTGTCCCAGTTCCTTCTGGCGGCGGGCGAAGATGATTTCCTGGCGCAGCAGGCCCAGCATCTTCACCGCGAAGGCCTCGTAGCTGACGATGAGGTTCAGGCCGCCCTTGTTCGCCAGCGCGGCGGCGGCCACCGCTTCCTCGTTCAGGGCGGTGATGACGGCGCCGTGCTGGTCTTCGGCCACGCCGGCCTCCGGATGGTCGACGCGGTGCTTCAGCAAGGCCAGCGTGCCGCCCATCTTGTTGCTGGCCAGTTCATCCGGATTGCCGATGCGCACGCGCAGGCGCGGATTGGCCCGCACCAGTTCGACGAACCAGCGGTCCAGCGCCGCCATGGCGCTGCCCTGGCTGCCGGTGGCTTCCCAGGCCGGCTCGGGCAGCGCAGGCGCGTCGGGATGCCGGTGCGCCATGGGATGCCCGCTTTCCAGGGGACGCTGCTGGGCGCGGTGCTTGGCCAGCGCGGCGAGCGCCGCGTCCAGTTCCGCTTGCGGCACGAACAGCCGCGCGGCGCTGGCGTTGAAAGCGTCGCGGGCCGCACTGTCGGTGTGCGGGTTGCCGCCCAGCGGCAGGTTGTGCGCGGCGTTGGTGCCGGCGCCGGGAAAGCCGAATCCCTTTTCGGTTTCGGCGATGACGTAGGGCAGGCGGGCCGGGTACTGGAAGTCCGGCGCCGCCAGGCTTGCGGCCAGCGCTTCCTCGGCCTCGATAATGGCCCAGGCGATGGCCGCGGGGTCGCGGCCGTCGACAATGAGCGGATCGAAGCCGTTGTGGCGCAGATCTTCGGCCAGCCAATGCGCGCCGCCTTCCTGCACGATCTGCGTGCGCTGCTCGATGCGGCGGCCGTTGAGGATCATGACCGGCACGGCCTGGCCGCAATCCTCGGCGCGCCACCAGCGCGTGGCCCAGTCGGAGCCGCGCTGTTCCTCGAACGCGCCGTCGCTCAGGAAGGCCACCAGGCTTTCGCCCGGCAGAGGCATGTGCACGTATTGCAGGCCGGCGAAGCCCAGGTAGCCGCCCTCCGATACCGCGCCCGCCGTGTTGGGGCCGGCGTGGCTGCCCAGCGGCACGGCAGGCAAGCCCCGGGCGTCGATGGCGTAGGAATAGAAGTCCGTGATCAGGCGTCCCAGCCCGGCCGCGCTGCGGTCGTAGCGGCCGCGCTGCGCCGGCGAGACGTCGCCGGTCAGGGCGTTGACGGCTTCGATGGCGGCCACGCAATGGCCCTGGCCCATCAGCCAGCCGCGGGTCTTGCCGCTCAATGCATTGGCCAGCAGATAGGCGACGAAGGCCGGCACCATGTTCAGCGAGCCGCCCGTATGGCCTTCGGGGTTGGGCTTGAAGTCCGCGGCGGCCAGCGGCGCGCCGTTCAGGTCGATGCGGCGGGCATAGGTCATGTGCGCCACCACGTTCATGGCGGCGCAGCTCAGGCGGTCGGCCGCGGCCAGCATGGCGTAGGCATCGTCCGCGCGGGCGTTGCGGCCGCTCGCCGCCAGGCGCTGCACCAGCGCGTCGACGCGCGCGACGGTTTCAGCGCGGTGTTGGATGGGGCCGTGGCCGGATAGCCAATGCTCGCGTAGCGTCATCGCGGTTCCTTTCAAATCGGGTGATCAATCGCGCAGATCGCGCAGAAGTGCGTTGGCCAGCAAGGGCGCGAGTTCGATGCGGTTGCTGGGATGGGGCACCGCGTCGGTGGAAACGACGCGTTCGAAACAGGCGGATACCTGCGCCCAGGCGTCCTCGGCGAAGAGCGCATGCACCACCACGCATTGCGGCGGCCGCATGCCGGCGAGCTTGCCGGCAGCCACCACCAGCGTGCGGCCGGACGAGGCGATGTCGTCCACCAGCACCGGCGTGCACTCGCGCCAGGCAGAGAGGTCGGGCGCCTCGATGTCGACCTGGCGGTCGCCGTGGCGGGTCTTGCGCAGCACCACGTGCGGCGCGCCGATGCGCGCGGCGATGGAGCCGGCCCATTGCTCGCTTTCCTCGTCCGGGCCGACGATCAGCGGCGACTGCACGTTGCCGGCGATCCAGCTGGCCAGACGCGGCGCCGCGTGCAGCGTGGTGGTCGGGATGGTGTACAGCGCCGACAGCGACGGATGCCGGTGCAGATGGGGATCGACCGTCAGCAGGCGGTCGAAGGTCGAGGACACCAGGCGCGCGAACGACAGGGAACTCACGCTTTCGCCGTCCTGGAAACGCTTGTCCTGGCGCATATAGGCCAGATAGGGCGCAATCAGGTTGACCTCGGCCGCGCCCAGGTCGCGCGCGGTGTCGGCCGCGAAGATCAGGCCGAGGAAGCAGGGGTCGGGCCGGGCCAGCGTGCAGACGATGTCGACCGCGCGTCCTTGCGGGTCGCCATGCAGCCGCACATAGCTTTCGCCGTCAGGAAAGCGGCGGGTTTCGACGGCGCCGAGTTCGCCTTGGCACAGGGCGGCAAGACGCTTGGCGAATCCTTCGTTGCCGGGTAGCGGGAGGATAAGTCTTTGCATGAATGCCGGGTCCGCCTGATCGAGGTAAGGGAAACCGAAGAGGCCGGGTGGGCCTCGCGCGGCCCAGATGGGACCGCGGCATTTTGATTATGGCGCAGGGGCGGCGCCTTACGGCGCCATTCACCGGTCAAACCTTGATGTAACTCAAAGGTTTTGTGCGTGGCGCCGCGTCAGCCAGATGTTCGCGCCGCCGCAGGTCCTGTCGGCTTGCACGTGGCGTACCACTTCGAAGCCGGACTGGCGCAACAGCTCGCGGTACTCCGCGCTGTCCAGGCTGCCGTGATAGAGCGGCTGGCCCTCGAACTGGCCTATGGCTTCGCCCAGATGGGTGCCGCTGGTGAACATCAGCGCCGCGCCCGGCGCGGCAAGGCGTTCGAAGGTCTGGAACATGGGCCGCTGGTCTTCAGGCCGCAGGTGAAAAAAGCTGTGCCAGGCGATCAGCCCCTGGAACGGGCGCAAGGGCGGCATGCTGCGCATGTCCGCTTCAATCCAGCGGTGTCCAGGAAACGAGGCCCTTGCCCGCGCCAGCATCGCGTCCGAGGTATCCACGCCGGTCAGCCTGCAGCCGCGTTCGATCAGATGGCGGGCGATGGGGCTGCCGGTGCCGCAGCCCAGGTCCAGCACCTCGGGAGCGGAGCCGGGCAGCAGCTCCAGGAATGCTTCCAGCCAATCGCGTTCGACCAGCTGTGTGCCGCGCAGCTTCTCGAAGGCGTCGGCATGCTCGCGATACAGCGCAATTACGTTGTCGGCGGGGGAGGTGGACATCGTGGCGTTCCCTAGTAGAGTTGCAAATCCCGAGACACGAGCAACGCCCGCGTTGCAGAAGGACTTCCATGAGCAAGATCGAGCGTTTGCGCCTTCCCGATGATGATCCCGTCTTTGGCGGCAACCGCATCTTCGACCTGTTCCAGTACTCGCCCGCGGTCACGGCCAACGGGCTGGCGTTCATCGCCGGGCAGATCGGATTGCGCGCTGACGGTTCCCTGCCCGAATCGGCCGCGGAGCAGGCGGACCTGGCGTTCCAGCGCATTGCCGCGGTGCTCGGCCATCTGGGCCTGGATTTTACCGACGTGGTCGAACTGGTTTCGTATCACGTGGACGTCGGCGCCGACCTTGCCGGGTTCCGCGCGGTGAAGGAAAGGTACATGCGTTCCGACTTTCCGGCGTGGACCATACTGGGCGTCGCGGCGCTGGCGCGGCCTGGGCTGGCGGTGGAGGTCAAGGTGATCGCGGCGGTGCGGGATTCGAAATAGGGCGGGCGGGGAGCGGCGACTCGTCAGCCGGGATGGTTGATTCGTCATCTTGGACTTGTACGGCGGGTGGCGAACGGCGAATTTCTCAATTTGCCCATTTCCGCCGCTGCCATGACTCCCCTGCAAGATTTTTCCAAGCCTGGCCGCCATGGCTTGCGGCTCACCTGGTTGGCGCTGCTGCTGCAGGCGGGGATTTCCACCCTCTATGTATTCGGACGCCCCGCATCGGCGCAAACGGCGCCGCTGTCCTATCAGCTGCGCGGCGCCGACGGCACCTGCTGTTCCAGCGGCAGCAACCCCGACAACGGCCATGACGGCCAGTGGGGGCAGCGCGACTTCGTGCAGACGGACAGCAATCAACGCATCAGCGCCAATGCGCCGGGCCAGACCGGCATCCTGATCGACGTCAGCGGCGGCAAGGGCGGCAACGGCAGGGACGCGGACCCCAACCATTGGGGCGGCAATGGCGGCGGCGGGCGGATCATTGACTACACCTTGTCGGCCAGCACGGTCAATGCCGCGGGCCGCGGGATCGACCTGTACTCCGCGGGAGGCAACGGCGGCCTGTGGGGCAATGCCGACGGGGCCAATGGCGGCTACGGGATAGGCGGCGACGGACACCAGGCGCGAGCCACGCTGAACAACGCCAACGTGGTCGGCACCGGTTTCGGCGTTGCCGCCCAATCCTGGGGCGGATCGGGGACTGACAGCGCCATCGCCAAGGGCTTCAGCAGCGCGTACACGTCCGGCCACGGCGGCAATGGCGGCGTCGCGTCCGTGATCCTGCAAGGCGCCACATCGGTGACCGCGCGCGGGCCGGGGCCGGACAACGTCAGCGCGGCGGTGGGCTTGATCTCGTCGGGCGGCAACGGCGGCGCCGCCGAACATACGGGCGACTTTGGCGGGCATAGCGATTCAGGCTGGGGCGGGGATGCTTCCGCCATTGTCTTTGCAGCGTCGGCAGGGTCTTCCGTCACCGGGCTGGGCGATGGCGTGTATGGCGTGATCGCCCGCTCCATCGGCGGGAATGCGTCGACCGCCAACGGCACCGACACCAAAGCCGCCGCGGGAGGCAACTCGGGCTCGGTCACTATCGCCAATGGCGGGACCCTCGAAACCAACGGCAATCGCGGAATCGGCGTCTACGTCCTGACCCAGGGCGGCAACGGCGGCAATGGCGGCCACGGCTCATGGGTCGAGGGACACAATGGCGGCGCGGGCGGATCGCCTGGCGCGGTCACGATCACCAATACCGGCACGATCGCGACCGGAACCAACAGCACCGTCGGCGCGAAGGGTATCGTGGCCAGCGTGTTGGGCGGGGAAGGCGGTCCCGCCGGCGCCAGCGGCGCGTTCGGGCAAGGCGGCAACGGTGGCGCGGGCGCGCTTGCGGGCCAGGCGATCACCATCACGAACGCAGGCGTCATCAGTACCTTCGGCAACGACGCGGCCGCCGTCATTGCCAACAGCGCGGGCGGGGGCGGCGGGCTGGCTTCGTCCAGCAACGGGATCATCGCCGTGGGGGGCGGACACGGTGGCAGCGGCGGCTCGGGCGGCGGCATCGCCATGGCCAACAGCGGCGGCATCGACACCTCGGGCGACAACAGCGCGGCGGTGCTGCTGCAGAGCATCGGCGGCGGCGGCGGGGTGGGCGGCGACGCCAACAGCACCGGCGTGATCGCGTCGGTCGCCATCGGCGGCACGGGCGGCGCGGCGGGCAACGGCGGCCTGATCCAGTTTTCCTCGCAAGGCAAGGTCCAGACCCGGGACGGCAATGCATCGGGCGTGATTCTTCAGAGCATAGGCGGCGGAGGCGGCAGCGGCGGGTCGGCGAACGCGGTCGGTGTGGGCGTGGGGCTCAACGTGACGGTAGCGACCGGCGGCAAGGGCGGTAGCGGGGGCTCGGGCAGCACGGTGTCGTTCACGCAGGCCAGCCAGGGCACGATCACGACGCTGGGCGCGCACAGCAATGGCGTGCTGGCGCAAAGCATAGGCGGTGGCGGCGGCAGCGGCGGGCTCGCAAACTCGCGCGCCATCACGATCGCGCCGCAACTGGGCGACAACCCGAGCGGCACGGTCACGCTGACGGTGTCCAACGGCGGCGCGGGACAAGGAGCCGGCGACGGCGGGACGGCCATGTTCACGAATGCCGGAGGCATCCATACTGCCGCCGCGCAAAGCAATGGGGCGGTGGTCCAGAGCATAGGGGGAGGGGGCGGCAACGGCGGTGGAGTGCTGGCGCCGGTCAAGATCCCGACCATAGGCAGCTCGCTGGTCGATCTGCAACTGAGCGTGCGACATGGCGGGCAGGGCGGCCAGGGCGGCAGCGGCGGCCGGGTGCAGGCGGACAATGCCGCCACCGGCATCGTCGCCACCCAGGGCACCGGGTCGGCCGGCATCGTGGCGCAAAGCATAGGCGGCGGCGGAGGCAATGGCGGCATCGTCCAGGCGCACGACGCCAAGTCGTTCAACGATATCCTGGGTTCGCCCGCCGATCTGTCCGGCTTGCTGGACAAGGCGGCCAATTGGCTGGAGCAGGCGCCGCAGCTGAAGTTCAGCAAGGCCGTCAACCTGTCTGTCGGCGTCACGACCGGCGGCAACGGCGGCGCCGGAAACGGCGCCAGTACCTTCGATGTGCGCAATGACGGCGCCATTTCAACGGCGGGCGATCACGCGCCCGGCATTCTGGCGCAGAGCATCGGCGGTGGCGGCGGCAACGCCGGGACCATAGATTCGGCCGGGGCGTCGACCTTGCTGTCCAGCATCGACGCGCTGATCAAGGCTGCCGAGTCCGGCGCGCAGAACCTTTTCACCGTCGCGCTGCCGCAGACCAGCATTACCCACCAGACGGGAGGCAACGGCGGCGCGGCGGGCGCGGGCGGCGGCTCCGCTTCCGACCCTGCGATCGTCACGAACACGGGCACGATCGCGACGCAAGGCAGCGGTTCGGCGGGCATCGTCGCCCAGAGCATCGGCGGCGGTGGCGGCCGTAGCGCGGCCAGCGGCCAGGACCTGCAGGCGGTGGTCTCGGCTGGCGCCGGCGGCCAGGCGCCCGAGATCATCGACAAGATCACCCGCATCATCGGCATCCTGGGAACCAAGGGCGGATCGCTGCTGGGATCCCTCATCAATGTGCGCAATGGCGGCGTGGGCGGGGCCAGCGGCGCGGGCGGCGCGGTCACGGTGGACGCCAGCGCCGCGACCAGCCGGATCGCCACGCAGGGCTATCAGGCGCCCGGCATTCTTGCCCAGAGCGTGGGTGGAGGCGGCGGCATGTCGATGGTCGACCAGCCGCTGTTCCTGTGGAGCCAGACCGCCGCGACCGTCGCGTTGGGCGCCACGGGCGAATCGTGGCAGAGCATGACGACGAGTACGGGCGGCGCGGTCAACGTCATCCATGGCGGGACGCTTGCGACGGGCGCGGGCGGCTCCGCCGGGATCATGGCGCAGAGCGTGGGGGGCGGGGGCGGCATCAGCACGCTCGCCTTGCGCAATGCCAGCCTTGCCGCCATCCAGCAGAACGCGTCCCTGTCGATCACCTTGGGCGGCGACTATCCGTCGAACAACAGCAGCGGATTCGGCCTGGCGCAAGTTGCCAGCGGCGCGGTCAACGTCGCCAACAAGGTCGGCCGCATCGATACGCAGGGGTGGTTTGCGCCGGGGATCCTGGCGCAAAGCGTGGGGGGCGGGGGCGGCATGGCGGCAGTGTCGTCCAGCGCGGCGCTCGGCGGCATCGATATTCGGCTGGGAAGCGCGGCGACCGATGCGGGCGGCCCCTTTTTGAGCAGCGTGAACGGCGCGGGCGGGACGGTTGCCGTGTCGAACCTGGGCGGCAGCATCACGACCCGCGGCGCGCTTTCCTTCGGCGTGCTGGCGCAGAGCGTGGGCGGCGGCGGCGGCCTGGTGACGATGGACAACGGCTCGGGACCCGCCTCGAACGCGGCGAACATCAGTTTCGGTTCCAGCGCGCCGATGGCCGGGCCTGGAGGGACCGTCGCCGTGACGCAGGACGTGGGCGGCCGCATAGTCACGGCCGGCGCCAATTCGCATGGCATCGTCGCGCAGAGCATAGGCGGCGGAGGCGGCATCGCCGGCTTGGCGATCCAGCCCGGCCTGGTGACCCTGAAGCCGGTCGCGTCGCCCGCGCAAGGCGGCGACGGCAATGCCGTCGACCTGTCCATTTCGGGCCTGGTGGCCACCTCGGGCAATGGCGCGGCCGGCATACTCGCCCAGAGCGTGGGCGGCGGTGGAGGGCTGGCGGGCGATCAATCCTCCGCGCGCTACACGACCGGCCTCATACAGAACGCCGGGCTCACCGGCGGCCAGGGCAATGGCGGCGCCGTCAATGTGGCTATCGGCACGGGCGGCACGGTCCAGACCTCGGGCGCGAACGCGCCTGCGATCCTGGCGATGAGCGTGGGCGGGGGCGGCGTGTTCAAGGACGGCAGCCTCTACCAGTACAGCACTCCCGGCAATGATCCGGCCTATGGCGGAACGGTCAGCGTGGACATCGGCCAGGCGGCACAAGTGGTCGCCACGGGGCCCAACTCGCCGGCCGTGGTCGCCATCAGCAATGGCGCCTATGGCGGCGGCCGCGCCATCTCGGTCAACCTGGGGCAGAACGCCCTGGTCAGCGCAAACAGCGTGTCCGGCACCGGCATCCTGGCTGTCACGCCACTTGCCGGCACCACCATCACCAACGCCGGCGTCATCCAGGCGAAGACGGCGATCGACGTGGCCGGCCAGACGGTTGTCAACAACAATGGAACCGTGGCGGGCGAGGTGCTGATGGGCGGCGGCAGCGTTTTCCACAACAACGCCGGCGGCTCGCTGTACAGCGGCGCCCGCTTCCTGGGCGATCTGGACAGCGCCGGCATCCTGAACCCGGGCGGGCCGGGCGTGTACGCGTCCACGCGCATCACGGGCGGGCTGAACCATACGGGAACCTACCGGCCGGACCTGGATTTCGGCGGCGACAACAGCGACTTCATTTCGGTGTCGGGCGCGTCGACCTTCGCGGGCACCGTCAAACCGGTGCTGCGCAATCCGGTGAAGAATGTATGGCTGGGGATAGGCCATTTCGCTGCCGCGCAGAACAACGTGCCCGCGACCGCAAGCGACAGCCCGCTGTTCCGCTACACGCTGAAGAACAATGGCACAGGCGGCCTGCGCGATCCGCTGATTGCCGTCGATGCGGACTTCACGCCGCCGGCGTTCCCGCTCAGCGCGGATCGCGCGAGGGTCGCGGCTTCCCTGCAGACGCTATGGGACCAGGGCAAAACGAGCGATGCCGCCACCTTCGACAAGTTCACCGGCGTGCAGACCGCCGGGCAGTACCGCGACGCCTTGAACCGCATCGCCCACGACGGCCAATTCGCCCGCGCCGCCAACCAGATGCATGCCTCCTACGCGGCGATGAACCGGATGATGAGCTGCCCCGCATTCGTGGGTGAAAGCACGATCCTGCGCGAAGGCGATTGCGTCTGGTCGCGCCTGGACACGAACTGGACCCAGCGCAAGGCCACGTCCGACGACGAAGGCTACCGCGTGCGCCAGAGCACGCTCACGCTGGGCGCGCAACGAGAAATCGCCGCCAACTGGTTCCTGGGCGGCTCGCTCAGCTATGCCTACGGCAAGACCACGTCGGCCGCCGACCTTTCGGGCAATAGCGATACCTACGCAGGCGGCCTGGCGCTGAAGTACAACAACGCGCCGTGGCAGGTTGCGCTGGCCGTGCATGGCGGCGTGGAGAAGAGCAGGATGTCGCGCGGCACGCTGGACGGCACGGCCAAGAGCAAGCCCGAGTCTTCCTTTCTTGGGGCCAGGCTGCGCACCGCCTACGAGTTCAGCCAGCCGTCCTGGTACCTGCGGCCCTACGTGGATCTGGACGTGAACTACATCCGGCAGGACGGCTACGGCGAACAGGGGGCGGGGGCTCTCAACCTGAAAGTGCGCGGCAACCACACGACCTCGTTCATGGCTTCGCCCATGGTGGAACTGGGCGGGCGCAAGGACCTGGCCAACGGCGCGATCTTGCGTTCATACGTGGCGGGCGGGATGAGCTTTCTGAGCGGCGGCGACGTGGTCACCACCATGCAGCTCAATGGACCGGGCGCGACGCCGTTCACGCTGCGGTCCGGCATGCCCAGGACCTACGGCAACCTGTCGGCCGGCCTGGAATACGTCACGCCCAAGGGCGTGGAGCTGAAGACGGAGTACGCCTTGCGCGGCAACGGCGAATACCGCGACCAGTCCCTGACCCTGCGCGCCGCCTACCGCTTCTGAGGCGGCGGCGCGGCAGGGCGATTACTTGCGGACCCAGCGGCCCAGGCCGTTGTCGTCGTAGAACTTGATGTCGAAACCCTGGGCCCGCCCCTGGTCCATCTTGAAGACGATGGACGCCAGCGAGGCGACCAGTTCGGCTTCGCCGGCGGGTGAAAAAGCGTAGGTGTCGCCGTCCCAGTGCCGCAAGGGGAAGCGCATGCCCTTGGGCCCCAGCACCAGCGTCAGGGCGCCGTCGGTCTGCTGGATTTCGGCGGGACCATAGTAGGGATTGTCGAAGGTGCCGGTGTATTGCGACAGTGCTTTAGGCGCCGCGGGCTTGGCGGGATCGGCCTGCCCGGACAGATCGGCCTGGGGTTCGAAGAACGCCTTCATGGCGCCGTTGTAGGCCGCGAACCAGTCGCGCGTGGGCTTGCCGTACAGCGCCGTGTCCATGAACGATGCCGCGACGGATTCGGCCGCGCCTACCGGCGCGCCGTTGGTCAGCACCACGATGCCGATGCCGGCGGAAGGCACGATGCGAAAGGTCGTTCCCGTGCCCATCAGGAAGGCGCCGGAATGTCCCATCGAGGGGCGTCCGCCCAATTCCGTGTTGACGTTGAAGCCATAGCCGTAGAAGCCGGAGCGCGAGTCCAGGTCATGCGCGCGGGCGCTGAATGCCTGGGGCGACAGCGCGGGCAGCAAGGCGTTTGGGGCGATCAGGGCCTTGCCCTGGTACTGCCCGTCGGCGAGCAGCAGCTTCAGCCATTCCGCCAGGTCGACGACGGTGGAGGACACGCCGCCCGCGGGCGCCTGCTGGTCCGCATCGCGCTGTCCCGAGGGCACGAACCGGCCCTTCTGGTAAGCGTGCAGCACGGCGCGATTGCCGCGCGCCTCGAAGTCGCCGTAGCGGTAGCTGGTCGATGCCATGCCCAGCGGCTTGAACAGCTGTTCGTCGGCCAACTGCTCCCAGGGGCGTCCGGCGGCCCGGGCCACCGCTTGCGCGCCTATGGTGGTGCTGAAGTTGGCGTAGTGGTAGGACGTGCGGAACGCGTCCAGCGGCAGCAGGCGCAGGCGGGCGATCACGTCGGCGCGGCTGAATCCCAGGTCTTCGAGATCGTCGCCCGCCGTGCCCGGCAAGCCGGAGCGGTGCGCGAAGAAATCGCCGATCGTGGCGCGTTCGGACACGTAGGCGTTGCCCAGTTTGAAGTCCGGCAGATAGCGCGAAACCGGATCGTCCCAGGCAACCTTGCCCTTGGCAATTTCGATGGCCGCCACCGTCGCCGACAACGACTTGGAGATCGATGCGATCTGGAACACGGTCTGCGCATCCACCGGCGCCTGCTTGCCCGCCTCGCGCGTGCCGTAGCCCTGTGCCAGCACGGTCTTGCCGTCGATGACCACGGCCACGGCCATGCCCGGCACCTGGCTGCGCCGCATGATGTCCGCCACGACTTGCGGCAGTTCCTGTACGGCGCGTTCCTTGCTGCCGGCGGGAATGGCCACCGCGTCGGCGGGCGGATTCGGCGCGCTGGCGATGGGCACGGGTTGCGGCCAGACTGCCGTGGCGCAGCCCAGCGTAAGAACGGTTGCCGCGGTGATGAGCGTGTGTTTGCGGTTCATGATGACCTCAGAATCCTGCTTGGTAAGCGATGCGGAAAACGCCCTGGTTGATGCGCAGGGCCTGGTCGCGCTGATGCGTGAGCCCGGCCTGCACGATGAAGCCGATGGGCGTGACGTAGGTGACCGCGCCTGAAATGCCCCAATCCGTGTCGTCTTGCAGACCGTGCTGCGCCAGCTTCTGGCCGCTGCCGGACAGCTTGCGCACCGCCGCCGTCGCGGTCAGCTGCCAGCGGTCGCGGGACAAGGACACCGAGGTCACGCCGTTGCCATTGGACACGGGAGCGCCGCGAAAGGCGCTGGAATACGTGGCTTCGTTGAACCAGCTCAGGTTCCATGAATTGGCTAGCGGCGCGTCGTAGCGCAAGCGGGCCGACACCGTGTTGGCGCTTTTCCCTTGCCCCGGATCCAGATGCAGCCGGCCCGCGTCCAGCCCGCCCGACAGTCCTTCCAGCCCGGGCAGGTCGCGGAAATCGTAGGAGAGGATGAAGGACTTCAGCTGATCGCTGAACATCGGCGGCTGGTCGGGCCCGATGAGGCCGCCGTCCAGGCTGAAGCGGCGGTTCATCGCGGTGTTGTCGCGCTTGAACAGGATGGCGGCCACGGAGTGCGTTCCCCGGCCCGCGGTATCGAGCGTGTAGCGTCCGCCCAGTCCGATCGAGCCGCGGAACTCCGAGTTCTCGTTGAACCCTGTGTACAAGCCATCGACCACGTGCCAGGCGTCGCCGAAGCCCAGGTCCATCTTGCCGCCGTACAGGGCGTAGTTGTCCGCGGTATAGGCGGCGAACAGGTTGTCCAGGTCCACGCCCAGATCGGAGAACGCGTTGTCCTTGGTGTCGTTGGTGGACGAGTTGAACGTTGCCTTGGTGCGGATCGAAAACTCGCGCGTCAGCTGCAACACCAGGGCGGCTTCCGCGGTGGGCTGCATGCTGCTCCAGTGCGAGCGAGGAAGCTGGCCGTTGTCGTCCTGCACGCCGAAGAAGCCGGTGTAGCCTGTCATCAGCAGGAACCGGCCGTTCAGCCGCGGATAGGACTCGCCGCCATCGCCCAGTTCGCTGTAGGGCGTGAGGAAAATCTCCGTCTTGAAGATATCCCTGGCTTCCTGCGCGCATGCGCCTTGCGCGGCCACGGCCAGCAGCGCGGCCGCCGCGGCCTGGCGCAGCGCAGGGCCGGCACCGTTCACCGCGCCAACTCGGCCGCCAGTTCACGCACCTGGGAATGGATGTTGTTGAACATGGCGAAGTTCACGCGGCTGGCGACGACGAATACGCCCAGTCCCCGGTTGGGCGACAGCACGGCATACGACATGAAACCGCCCAGGCCGCCGCTCTTGCCCAGCAGCAAGGGCGCGCCGTTGCGCGGCAGGGTCACCACCCAGCCCAGGCCCATGCCGTCGGCGTCTGTGACCTCCGTGCCCACCACGGACTTCAAGCCGTCGTAGGGCAGCCACATGGTGTGCGCCAACAGGGACGCCTGTTTCGATTGCCTGGCGCCGTCCAGGTGCCAGCGCATCCAGCGCGCCATGTCGTCGGCGGTGGAGTAGATCCCGGCGCTGGCGTACATCACGTCGGGCACCGGGGCATTCGGGTCGGGTTTGTCGAAGGGATCCAGGCCCGTCATCAGGCGCTTTTTCTGGGCGTCGGTCAGCGCATTGGTGGTGTCGGTCATGCCGGCGGGCTTCAGGACCTCGTCGGCCAGCACGGTGGAATAGTCCGCGCCGCCGGCCTTGGCCAGCGCATCGCCCAGCAGGCCGAAGCCCAGGTTGGAGTACAGCGTGGTGGTGCCGGGCAGATAGGCCGGCTTGTGGCTGCCGATCCACTTCCAGTAGTAGGCGCGGTCGAACGCGGCGAACGGATTGTCGGAAGGCTTGGCGTCGGGGTCGGGCAGTTCACGCGGCAGTCCGGCCGAGTGCGTGGCCAGGTCCAGCAGCGTCAGCGGGCGGCCGTTGGCTTCGACCTTGGCGTTTTGCGGCGCGTACTTCGCCAGGGGATCGGTCAGCTGGAGCTTGTTCTTGGCCGCCAGCGCCGCCAGCACGTCGCCCGCGAACACCTTGGATACTGAAGCGATCCTGAAAATGGAGCGGCCGTCCGGCTCCACGCCGCTGCCGGGCGCGGTTTCGCCATAGCCCTGGATCACGACCTCATCGCCGCGCACCGCCGCGATGATCAGTCCGGGCGCGCCCGAATTCAGGTACAGCTGCATGCCGGCCATGGAGACGGCATCCTGCAGCGCCAGGTCGGCCGCGCGGACCTGGCTTGCGCCCAGTGCGCAGGCGGCGCTCAAGGCTAGGGTAGTGATGCGCGGCAGGAGGCGGGACGTCAGCATGCGGTTCTCTCTGGGTGGCTCGAGGAACGGGTGTTCCTCCGCATGCGCGATGATCCCAAAAACTCGATGCGCGGCCACTTCCGCCAGGACGAAACAACATGCCGGCGTGACGAACTGCATATTGCGGGGCGCGGCCGGCTTCAGATTCCCATGCGTTCGCGCAGCGGCTTGCGGTAGGAGCGGGACACCGGCCAGGTCTCGTCCACGGCCCGCATCCTGATCAGCCACTTGTCCACGCTTCTGCGGTCCACGTCCATGACATGCAACGCGTTCGCAATGGCGGTGCGGTGCACCCGGAAGAAGGTCTGTTCCGGCAACAGGGTCGACCAGATGCCGAGCGCCCGCGAGTCCAGCACCATCGACCCGTCCTCCAGCCAGATTTCGCTGTAGTTGCCCGCTGAGCGCACGCCCACGATGGCCTCGGGCTGCACGCCGCGGACCACGCCGCGCATGCTGAGATAGATCACCGACGTGACGCCCTCGTAGCGCGCCGCGCGGCCTCGGTCGCGGCTGTTGCCGTACTTGGCCTGACCGATGAGATTGGCGCATTGGTACAGGGCGCCGACCTCGGCGGCGGACCAGCTGCGGTGCCGCACGGTAGTATCGAAGCCGATGATGCCGTAGAGCTTCTTGTCGTGGAAAACCGGCACGCTCAGCACGCTCTTGTTGCCCTGGCGCTGGAATTCGACCTGGATGGCGCGAGCGGTGCGGGGCAGGTCGTTGACGTCGTGGATGGCGACCGCCTGGCCTTTGACCATGAACTTGTGCAGCCAGGCGATCAGCGTGGTCGGCACGTCCTGGAGTTCCGCCACGAAGGGCTCGGTCTTCCCGCGGCACCATTCATGGGTATTGCGCAGGCGCAGCATGTCCGGGCGGTACTCGATCATCCATGACCGGTCCACGTCGGAGGTCTCGCCCATGTAGGCCAGCTGTTCGGAGATCGCGTCGTCGGCCGGGAGCTTGAGCAGGCTCATCGCGCAGTGGTAGAGCCAGTCCGATGAGGGATCGGGTTCAAGCAGGGTGGCGGTGTGCGTCTGGTACTGGCCTGCATCCTTCACTTGCGGTTCCCCCGGCGGCTTCATTGTGCTTCAGGCGCGCGCTGGCTGGACCGCGCGGCTTGGCGGCATTTTCTCTCTGGTAACGAGGGATGACAAGAACTGGAAGGGGAATGCGAGCGTGCTTCGTGCTTGCGATAGCGGGCAATGGCCTAAAGAACCAAGGGTTTTTACTGATCATGATCAGCGGGTTCGGAGGGGGCGCGGCCCCGGCACGGATGCCGGGGGCAAGCGCCCTTCACCGGGCCGGTTCCAAACCGTTCCTGGACAGCACCTGATGCACCTCGGGCGAGCGGGCAAGAAACCATATCAAGGCACGCGCGCCTTCTGGATTCTTTGCGGACGTGGCGACCCCGGCCGAGAACACGGTGTACTGCTGCAGCGATTCAGGCAGCTTGCCGACAAAGACGATGCCCGGCACCGCCATCAGTTCGCTGACCTGCTGCATCCCTATCTCGGCCTCTCCGCGTGCCACGACGGCTCCCACTTTTTCCCCGGAGATCTTGCGGCTCTTGGGCAGCACCTGATCCTCGATCCGCATTTTCTTGAGCATCTCCGTTTCGTAGTAGGTGCCGCTCAGGCTGGACGAATAGGCGATGGAACCGGCTTGCAGCAGCGCCGCAGCCGTTTGGGCTTCCGTGCCGATTTCCGGTACCGGACTGCCGCTGCGCACGGCCAGGCCCAGGGCGGATTTCATGAGATCGACCTGGCTGCCAGGGACGACCAGCCCCTTGGCGGCGAGCTGTGCCAGCGTGTCCTTGGACGTCAGCACCACATCCGCGGCGTCTCCGCGTTCCAGGCGCCGCGGCACGGAGGTGGGCACCGAATACAAGGCGGAGCCGAAGCTGGCGTTGATCTCCAGTCCCAACTCCTGCCGGTAGATCGGTTCAAGTTGGCTGTTGACCGCGGAAAAGGCGCCCGACGCCAGCATGTCGATGGAGCCGTTGCGCGTCCGTGTTGCCGGTTCCGGCGCCTGGGCGGCTGCGGCGGACAAGGCCAGGGGGCAGAAAATTGCCAGCCAGCATGCAAGTGCTTTTTTGCTCATGTCGTTTCCTCTTGCTGTGCCGCTGTCTTGCCTACTGCAGGCTGATGTTTGTTTTGCTGATGAGCTCTTCATAGCCGCGCCGTTCTGTCTCCACCAACTTGGCGAGATCTTCCGGCGTGCCGGGAGCAGGGCGGTTGCCGGAGGCCTGCAGCTGCTGGCGCACGGCCTCGTCCTCCAGCGTGGCCGTGAACGCCGCGTTCAACTTGCGCACCACGGGATCGGGTGTATTCGGCGGAGCGAAGATGCCGAACCAGTTGTTTGCGGAAAACGCCGGCCAGCCGCTATCCGCGACCGTGGGAACCTCGGGAAACGAGGCTTCCCGGCTAGAGCCGGTGACGGCCAGTATCCTGATCTTCCCGCTTTGGATCTGGGGCAGCACCACGGGCACTGAATCGAACAGCACATCGATGTTGCCGGCGATCAGGTCGGTCATCGCGGGCGCCGTTCCCTTGTAGGGAATGTGCCGCAATTGCGCGCCGGTGCCGACAACGAAGGACATGGCCACCAGATGCGTATTGGAGCCTATGCCGGCGGACCCGACCGTCAGGCCGTGGGGCGTGGATTTCGAAAGCTCGACCAGGCGGGAGACCGAATCCGCACCCAGGTTCTGGCGCACCATCAGCGCATAGCTGATGCGCGCCAGCGGGCTGATGGGGGTGAACTGGCGGGGGTCATAGGCCAGGTTGGGCTGCAGCAGAGGATTGATGATCATGCTGCCGGGGCTGCCCAGCATGATGGTGTAGCCGTCGGCATCGGCCCGCGCCAGGGTCCGGGCCGCCAGGCTTCCTCCCGCGCCCGCCTGATTCTCGACGATGATCTGTTGCCCGAGCTTGCCCGAAACCTGCTGCGCGACCGTCCGCGCCAGCGTGTCGCTCGCGCCTCCGGGCGCGAAGCCCACTATCAGTTTGATCGGCTTGTCCGGATAGCCGGCCGCCCGCGCCGTTCCAGCGGCCGCCAAAACCCCGAGTACCAGCGAGGCCGCAATCCTTATCCCTGTCTTCCTCATGATCCTGTTTCCTGTCGCGTTTCGGTGGCTCATTGCATGCGGATGCCGGCGGCGTCGATGACTTGAGTCCAGAGGCGGCGCTGATCCGCGGCATGGCGCCTGAACTCGTCTCCCTTCATCGGTGTGGGAATCGCGCCCATGGCAAGGAGCTTGTCGCGCACCGCGGGAACCGCCAGTGCGCGCTCCAGCGCTTGTTCCAGGCGCCGCGCGGATTCGTCGGGCATGCCGGCCGGGGCCACCAGGCCTTGCCAGGAATCCGCCACGAAACCCGCCGCGCCGGCTTCCTGCAAGGTCGGAAGCTCGGGCAACTCCGGCAGGCGTTGAACGGTGGCAGCGCCCAGAGGTTTGACATTGCCGGCGCGTATCTGGGCCAGTCCTCCGGGGAGTCCGATCATCAGCAGGTCCACCTGGTTGCCGATGACATCCTGCATGGCGGGCGCGACCCCCCGGTACGGCACGTGCGTCAGGCGTGCGCCGGTTTTCTGTTGCAGCATTTCCATGGCGAGATGCTGGGGCGAGCCGGTGCCCGCGGAGGCATAGGTGTACTTGCCCGGATGTTTGATGGCGTCTTGTAGCAGCGCCTGGAAGGAATCGACGGGCAGTTTCGACCTGGCAACCAGGATCATCGGCATGCTGACCATGCCGCCCAGGTAGGTGAAGCTGCGCTCGGGATCGTAGGGCAGCTTGGGATAGAGGCTGCTGTTGTATGCCAGCGTTCCGCCGTCCGCCGACATTACCGCCTGGCCATCGGGCGGCAGGGAGAGCAGCGCCTGCGTGCCGATGATGGTGCCCGCGCCGGCCTTGTTCTCCACGATGATGTTCTGTCCAAGCTGCTTGCGCATTTCGTCCGCGACGGTACGCGCGATGGTGTCGGTGCCGCCTGCGGCGGGGTAGGGCACGATCCAGCGGATCGGCGCCTGTTGGGCGCCGGCGGTCGCGGCGGCGGCGGCCAACGCAGCACTACCGAGCAGCCGGTATAGGGTTTGCGGCATGGTTGTCTCCCTTCTCGTTATTGTGGGTCTCGCGCGGCGCAACCGGCAGGCGCAGTCCGCGCGCAGGCTTCATGGGCCGGCACCACCCGCGCAGAGCATGCCGTAGCCGATGCCGTATTCCAGTGTCGGCGCGTAGAGGCCTGCGTGGGGCATGCGCCCATCGGCGGCCTTGTAGGCTTCTCCGGCCGCGACCCAGGCCAGTAATTCCATGGCGCCTATGCCGGCGGTTTCGATCACGTTCCCAGCCTCCCAGGACCGGGTTCGTTCAAAGTCCAGATTCATCGCCATGTCCAGGAACGCGGCGTCGAATTCCGGATTCAGCTTGATGTCCGCGCGCGTGCGCCGGCCGTCCACCAGCATGGCGGCGCCTTCTTCGTGCATATCGCGCAGGCGGGAGAACCACTCTTCCCTGCTCATGCTGCCGCCGAGTTCCGCATGCATCTGCCACGCCCGCACTTCGGGGGTGGCGGTGCCGCTCAAGGGGTAGTAGCGGGTCGGGTGGTGCGAAAGGCCGCCCGAACCCAGATAGAGCGTCTTGAGGCCGCGCTGCGCCATGGCCAGGCCGATGGCCGTGCCCAGTTCGCGGATCCTGGCGAAGGTGGGCAGGGGCGGCGCGATGGCGTTCAGGAAAACCGGGATGACCGGACGCGCGTCCAGGCCGCCGAGCAGACGGTGGATGGGCTGCGAGAACGCGTGGTCCACCGTCATGCCGTGCGAGGCAGCCGGGTCGAAGCCGGCCCGCTGCAGCGATTCGATCAGCCGCAGCGCTTCCTGGACGGGTACGTCCAGCTTGCCGCCGAAGCCGCCCACGTCATGCTCGGCGCGGGCCTGCAGCCCGATGCAATAGGACGGCATCATGTCCAGGTGGAAGCCCGAGTAATGGTCCGAGCCGAAAACCACCACCACGTCGGGATCGTAGCGCTCGATCTCGGCCACGCACTGCTGGTAGAGCCGGGATATCTCGGGCTCTTCCCGTGGCGCCTTCGCGCGGATCATGATGATGGGCGAGTGCGATACGCATACAAGCATGCTTTGTGTCATGGAGGGCTGCTCCTGGAAGGCTGGGCGGAGATGGAAGGCATGGCTACGGCATCCTTGCCACGTGATTGCTCAGCGTGCCCAGCCCGGATATGGCCACCGACACGACGCCGCCCAGTTCCGCCAGGTTGACGTTCTGCACCGCCATGCCACCGCCGGAGCGGCGCAGCGCCGTGCCCAGCGAGATGATGTCGCCGGGCATGAGCGTCATGTACGAGGACAGGAATTCGATGACCTCGGGCAGCTTGAAGAAAAGATTGGCGGTGTTGTCCTGGGTGATCAGCCGGCCGTCGTGGCTGCAGGATACGTCCAGCGCATGAGGGTCCTCGATGTCGTCGGCGGTGACCAGCCAGGGGCCGACCGCCGAGAACGTGTCGCTGCATTTGTAGCGGCCGGGATAGCTGACGTGCGTGTCGACGTATTCGATCTGCTCGGGATCTCCGGCGCTCGGATGGATGGCGCGGTAGTGGAACGAGTCCTCGGCGCGCATGGTCGGCGAGGTGAAGTCGTTATGTATCGTGTAGCCGAAGACATGGTTCATGGCCTCGGCGGCGGAGACATCCTTGGCGCGGACGCCGATCACAACGGCCAGTTCCGGTTCCGGGTGCACGCGTCCGTAGACAGGGCGGATCTGCAGCGCCGTGTGGTTGCCGGTCATTGCGGTCCAGGGCTTCACGAACACCGCCGGATGCTTGGGGCCGGACAGGATGCGTTCGCTGTTGGCGCTGTTGTTCAGGGCCAGGCAGCAGAGCTTGGACGGCCGGCGCACGGGCGGGTGCCAGGTGATATCGCCGGGCGAGAACTTGAGGGTGGCGCGCTGTCCAGACCCGTAGAGCCGGTGCAGGTCGCGCAAGGCGGGCCACCAGGACCCGTGTTCGGTTTCGAGCAGCGCCAGCAGATCGGCCCGGATATCGGCCAGTTGCGGCATGCCGTGGCTGGTCGCCGCCGCGGCGATGTCGACTACGTTGCCGTCCGCGTCCTCGAATCCGATCCTGTCGCGCCCTGCTGCCCAAAAGCTGGCGAGCTTCATCCTGTTGCTCCTGGAAATGATGAAGCCTCAAGATAAACAAGCCGCACCGCCATGCGTAGCGCGGCGCAGGCGCTTTCCGCCTGGCGGAAAGCGCCGGGGCCTCAACCCAGCTGGATGGCCTCCGCCAGGTCATTGCAGACTTCCCGCAGCGGCAGCAACTGGCTCTGGATGAAGGCCGACGTCATGATGGAGCCGAAGGAGGTCAGCGAAATGCAGGCCGCGAGCTCATCGGCGAGCATCAGCGGCACGGCCAACGTGGCGGTTTCGCGCGGCCCCGCCGCAAGCCTCAGTCCGTATCCCTGGCGTCGAGTCCGGTCGAGCGCGTCAGCCAGGAGCAGTCCGGATTCGTTGCTGCCCCCATCCTTGAGCAGCACTTGCAAGGCGGCTGAGCGCTCGGCTTCGGAGCAGAAGGACAGGTAGGCCAGGCCAGCCGCGGTCCTGTCCAGGGGCAGCCGATGGCCATAGGTGCTGGGCTGGGACGCCAGCGGGCTGTAGGGCATGGTGCTGAAGCGCACGACCATGGCATCCACGTCCAGCGTCGAAATCGCCAGCGGCCATTTCAAGACCTTGGTGGCCCGGATCAGCATGGGCATGGCCATGTCGACCACGCGCTGCCGGTCGCCGCAGCCAGCGCTCAACTCCATGACCTTGGCCGTCAGACAATAGATGCCGGCAACGCCTGTTCCGCGCACGTAGCCTTCCTGGCGCAGCGTCTCCAGCATCCGATGCAAGGTTGCCTTGGGCTGGCCGGTGGCCGCGTGTAGGTCCTGCAACGAGGCTTCCGGCTTTTGGTTCAGGGTCCGAAGCAACTGCAGTACCCGGGATACGCTGCGTATGTTCTCCATGTGTCCGGCCTGATTCGCGCCGCTTACCGCAGCTGCGTCGGCGTCGCCGCCTGCGACGCCTGCGTCGGCATGCGGCCCACGCTGAGCGTGCCGGGATCCTCTACAGACGGCCGCACGACCGCCGCCTTATTGGCGTCATTGGCACCCAGCTTGGGCAGGTCGATGGGGCGCGCGGCCACGGTTTCGAAGGGGCCGCCGCCAGCGGACGGCACGCCCTCCAGGGTCAAGCCGCGGGTCCAGTTGCCGTCGTGGCGCGACAGCACCTCGTAACGCTGCGGGCCGCCGGTGGCGCGGGCGACGATGTAAAGCGTGCCGTTGACCAGGTTGAGCGCGGGCGGCGAGGCGGCCTGGGCGTCCAGCTTGGCCGGCCTGCCGTGTTCCACCAGCCAGAGCTGTCCGCCGGCGCGTTCCAGCAGCGCGACCATGACGTTGCCGCTGGCATCGGCGCTGATGGCCGGGCGGCCGATGTAGGGCACGCCCATGTCGGTTGGGGATCCCCAGTCCATGTCGAGATCGCTGGTGTCGCCGGTCTCCATCAGCCGGGTCAGATGGTTGCTGCCGCGCTGGCGGAAATAGAGTTCGACGCGGTTCTGGTGATTGCGGATCGCCGCCAGGCCGCCGGCGGCCTGAGGCGCGGGCACGCGGCGCCAGTCCTGCCATTCGGGGAGCTGGCCCTTGGCGGCCGGCAGTTGGCGGGTGTAATGGAGTTCGCCGCCCGCGGTGATGGCGAATATGACGTAGCGTCCGTCGCCGCCCAGCGCTGCGGCCGGGGAGCCGGTCACGCCTTCCAGCGGCGGCAGGTCCTGCCAGGTGCTCCAGCTGCCGTCGACGCCGGACGGCGTGATCCAATGCAGCAGGCCGTCGTAGCCCAGCGCCACCGCGGCGGCTTCGCCGCGTGGCGCGACTGCCGGGATCTGGGTCACGCGCAGGCCGCCCAGGGCTTGCCAGCCTTGCCAGGTGCCGTCATGGCGCTGCTTGTTCGCCCACAGGCCACCCAGCGGGTCGCGCGCCATCAGGCCGGCCGTGCCGTCGGCGTGGGTGAACGAGACCAGGGGGCCGCTGGTGCGTCCGCCCAGGCTTTGCCAACGCCGCTGGCTCGCATCCCAGCGGTTGACGGCGCCATTGGTTTCGCCGGCCGCGAACACCACCATGCCGCCGCGCCCGTCCGGGTACAGTTGCGGCGCGATGTCCTGGCGCGACACGTAGTAGGCGCGTTGCACCCAGGCCGCGGCGGGGCCGGCGGGTTCCTTGCAGCCGGTGGGGCCGGCGCAATAGTGGTAGTCGTTCCAGGCGTAGTGCTGGAAGATCAGTGACTTGCTGGCGATCTCGGCCTGGGTCAGATTGGTGGCGCGTTCCTGGCTGGGGTAGTCGACATAGCCCATCTCGGCATAGTTGCCTGGCGCGCGCAGCATGGCTTCGCGCGCCAGCCGCGCGCTGGCGATATGGTCGGGATGTCCGTGGCCGGCGCAGCGCCAGCACAGCTGCGTGTAGGGCACTGTGATGGTGTCGTCGAGGTGGCGCACCGTGGTCGGCGCGTACTGGCGGATCAGGTCGGCCAGGGTGTCGATCAACTGTTCACGCGTGTAGGACTCGGCATAGGGGCCCAGCGTGTCGACGTTCTGGCCGGGCACGGATTCGGTGCGGCTCAGCGGCGTCAGGCTGCCCCAGCCATTGCCCAGCCAGGGATCCTTCAGGCGCATGTGCCACAGCTGCACGCGCGGATTGCCTTTCAGGGTGAAGCGCGCGATGCGCCGGCCGCCCGCGGTGCCGGCGTCCTCTTTCCATTCGTCAGCTTGGCGCGCCATATAGGCGTAGGCGGAGCGCACGCCGCGCTCGCGTCCCAGCATGTAGCCTTCGCCTTCGCCGGCATCGCTGGCGGTCAGGTAGACCAGCCGCACGCAGCCGCCCGCCTGGATGTTGGAGGCGATGTCGGGGTTCATGAACAGCAGGTCGTCGTCCAGGTGGGCGACGAAGGCCATATCCTTGATGCCGTGGCATTGCGCCAGCGTCGGCGGAGCGGCGTACGCTTGGGCGGAAAGCAGAGTGGCGACGGTACAGAGTAGCGCCCGGCCAACGGGGCGCAGCAAGGCCAACAAGACGGACATAACGAGGCGCAGCAGAAAAGGCGCGGCGCGTAAGGGGTATTGAGGTGGGACCAGTATAGCGGCGCTGGATTGCGATAATTGGGGGCGGTACAGGCCGCGCCGTGGACCCGTTCTGGCGCCGCGCTGCCGGCCCGGCGCGCTAGCGGTCCGGCTTGTTGGCTGCGGCCTTGTCGGCCCGGTACGGGCTGAGATCCAGCCCCGCCTGCTGGAAGCGCCGCACGACCATGGGCAGTTGCTTGCTCTGGGCCGCGCCGTCGACCGCCTGGATGGCCTGGCGGCAGGCGTCGATGTCCTTCGGGCAACCGTGTCCGGGCGCCAGCAGGCTGGCGTACACCGATATGTTGACGGCCAGCTGGGACACCTGGACGGCGGTCGGCTTGCCCAGGTAGAAGTCGTCGAGGTCGCGCTTCAAGCGGGCCGCTTCCTCCTTGCCGGCCAGGGCGCCGTCGCGGCAGTCCATGAAGGTGGGGGAGCCGTCGACCAGTTCCATGCGGCGGCATGCCAAGGCCAGGCGTTGGGCGGGCAGGAGGCCCGCGGGCAACAGGGCCCGGACCGTCGGGGCCCCGGCGGTAGCGAACGACACGGTCTGTCCGTCCATGCTCTTGCCTGCGTCGACCGCGCCCGCGATCAGCATGGTTAGCTCCAGCTTTGCCGGAAAGCGCGCGGTCGGTCCGTTGGCATAGGCCTGGGACACGGCTTCGGCGGTTGCGGCCGGCAGGCCGAGCCGCGCGCCGATGAGGCTGCCGCCGCCTTGCATGTAGGTCGCGAGTTCATCGCGCAGCACGGCCTCCAGCACCGCCGCCTCGGTGGCGGAAAGACTGTAGGCGGCGCTGGCCAGCGTGGGGACCAGCAGGCCCAGCATTGCGCAGAGCTTTTTCATCGGCATGTTTCGGCGGTGTGGTTGGGCGCGCCAGGGTAACCGGTTTCGGAATTCCGCTTGCGCGCGGGGCATGTCAGCCGGCGTCCGCGCTGGCCAGCAGCCAGTCGCGCAAGCGCTCGTGCGCGGCGTCGGGCCGGGCCGCATCCTTGCGCAGGCACAGGCTGAAGGCCGCGCCGCTTTCCACGAAGTCCAGCGGGGCGGCCAGCCTGCCCCGGTGCAGCTCGGACTCCACCAGCACCGCGGGCGCGATGGCCACGCCCAGGCCAGCGGCGGCAGCTTCCAGCATGTGGCCCAGATGGTCGAACTCGCGCCCCGGCTGCCGCGGGGCCAGCGCGACGTCCTGGAGCGCCGCCCAATCCTTCCAGGCGTCGGGCCGTGAACTGGTGTGCAGCAGCGGCATATCCAGCACGTCGGCCGCATTGCGGATACGCGTGGCCAGGGCCGGGGTGCAGACCGGGCCGATGGTTTCGGCGAACAGCGGCGTGACATCCCAATCCTGCGGCCAGGCGCGTCCGGCCAGGATCAGCGCGTCCACGCGCTGCGTGTTCAGCAAGGCGGCGTCGGCGGCGGTCTGCAGCCGGACGCGGATGTCCGGATGCAGCGCTTCGAAACGTTCGAGCCGCGGGATCAGCCAGTTGGAAAGAAAGCTGGCCGGCGCGCCCACCGCCAGTTCCGCCGGTTGCGTGCTGCGCTTGAGCGCATCGCAGCGGCGTTCCAGCAGGTCGAAGGCGTCATGGGCTGCGCGTTGCAGGTCGAGGCCCGCCACGGTCAGGTGGACGCGCCCGGCGCGGCGCTCGAACAAGGCGCAGCCCAGCCATTCTTCCAGCTGCCGGATCTGCTGGCTGACCGCGCTGTGGGTCACGCAGAGTTCCTTGGCCGCCAGCGTGAAACTGGCCTGGCGAGCCGCGCTGTCGAAGAAGCGCAGGGCATTGAGGGAGGGTAGTCGTCTCATTGCTGTTAGCTGTTCTTACATGAATGATAAACAAATCATTGATTCAAATAAGTATTTTGTGAAGATAGCATAAGGAAAATTCTTTCTATCCCGTCACGGAAAACTTGCCCATGCCATCCGCCATCCATCCGGCCGCACCCGACAGCCGGGGCCAGTTCGGCCCTTACGGCGGGCGCTACATGCCCGAAACGCTGGTCCCCGCCCTGGACGAACTCGAACGCCAGTTCAAGGCGGCGCTGTCGGACGAGCACTTCTGGCAGACCTATCGCGGCATGCTGGCCGACTATGTGGGGCGGCCCAGCCCGCTGTTCCTGGCCCAGGGTGTTACGGAAGAGCTTGGGGGCGCGCAGGTCTATCTCAAACGCGAAGACCTCAACCACACCGGCGCGCACAAGATCAACAACTGCCTGGGCCAGATCCTGCTGGCCCGCCGCATGGGCAAGCGCCGCATCATCGCCGAGACCGGCGCGGGACAGCATGGCGTGGCCACCGCCACGGTCTGCGCCCTGTTCGGCCTGCAATGCGTGGTCTACATGGGCGCCGAAGATATGCAGCGGCAGTCCGTCAACCTGCGCCGCATGCGCATGCTGGGCGCCGAGGTGCGCGCGGTGCATGCCGGCACCGCCACGCTGAAGGACGCGATGAACGAAGCCTTGCGCGACTGGATCGCCCATCCCGCCGACACCTACTACCTGCTGGGCACGGGCGCCGGCCCGCATCCCTATCCCTGGCTGGTGCGCGAGTTCCAGAAGGTGATCGGCGAGGAGACGCGCCAGCAGATCGCAGCCAAGACCGGCCGCATGCCTGACGCGATGGTGGCCTGCGTAGGCGGAGGCTCCAACGCGATGGGCTTCTTCTATCCCTTCCTGGAACTCGCGGACGTGCGCCTGTACGGCGTCGAAGCGGGCGGGCTGGGCCTGGCTAGCGGCGCGCACGCGGCCAGCATCAGCGCGGGCCATGAAGGGGTGCTGCACGGTTGCCGCAGCTACTACCTGCAGGACGACGACGGCCAGATCGTCAATGCGCATTCGATATCGGCCGGCCTCGACTATCCGGGCGTAGGCCCCGAACACGCCTTGCTGCATGACCGCAAGCGCGTGGAGTATGTATCCGTCACGGATGCCGAGGCGGTGTCGGCCTTTCATTGGCTGACGCGCAAGGAAGGCATCCTGCCCGCCCTGGAAAGCGCGCATGCGCTGGCCTACGTGCGCAAGCTGGCGCCGCGGATGGCGCGCAACGAGATCCTGGTCGTGTGCCTGAGCGGGCGCGGCGACAAGGACATGGACACGGTGACTCAATTTGGCGAGGTGGCGGCATGACCCGGCTTGATCACACCCTTGCTGCGCTGCGCCAGGCTGGACGCAGCGGCCTGGTGACCTATTTCGCGGCGGGCGATCCCGATCCCGCCGCATGCCTGGACCTGTTGCGCGGCTTGCGCGCGGCGGGCGCCGACGTGATCGAACTCGGCATGCCGTTCAGCGATCCGGTCGCGGACGGTCCCGTGCTGCAGCAGGCCAATGTCCGCGCGCTGGCCGGCGGCCAGACCTTGAAGCGCACGCTGGCCCTGGTGCGCGAGTTCCGCGAGACGGACGCGCACACGCCCGTGGTGCTGATGGGCTATCTGAATCCCATCCTGCGGCACGGCGTTGAACGCTTCATCGAGGACGCGGCCGCGGCGGGCGTGGACGGCCTGATCATCATCGACCTGCCGCTCGAGCATGCCGACGATATCGGCCGCGCGGCGCGCGCGCATGGCCTGCATCTGATCCGCATGTCGGCGCCGACTTCCGAGGACGCGCGGCTGGCGGGCTTGCTGCGCGACGCCAGCGGCTTCGTCTATCACATCATGCTGGCGGGCACGACGGGCGCGGACCTGCCCGATGAGCGCCGCATCGCGCAGGACCTGGACCGGCTGCGCTCGCATACCCGGCTGCCGGTGGCCGCGGGCTTCGGCGTGCGCTCGCCGGATGAAGCCCGGCTCGTCGCGCGGCATGCCGACCTGGTGGTGGTCGGTTCGCGGCTTGCGCAAGTGCTGGCGGAGCAGGGCGTGGCCGGCGCGCTGGACGAGGTGCGGGGGCTGGCGGCGGCGCTGCGGCAGTGACGGGAGGGCAGCGACAGGACCATGCCGGCTGCGACGGCCTGGTCTTGTCACGAAGACACTTCACTGGGCCTTCAGGTCGATCTCCTTGGCCACTTCGCCCAGGCGGGCAAAGTCCGCCTGCGCGCGTTCCCGGGCCTGTTGCGGCGTGTTGGCGACGATTACCCAGCCCAGCTCCTTGAGCTTGCGCTCGGTGTCCGCGGTCCTCAGGCCCTGCACCAGCGCGCCGTGGAGCTTGTCTATCACCGCATCGGGCGTGCCCTTGGGCGCGGCCAATCCGAACCAGCCTGCAGGCACCAGGCCCGTGATGCCCAGCTCCTTGGCGGTGGGAACTTTCGGATAGGCGTCGAAGCGGTAATCGCTGGTGACGAAGAGCGCCGTGGTCTTGCCTGAGCTGACATACGGGATCTGCGAGGCGGCGTTGTCCATCATCGAATCGATGTGGCCGCCCATCAGGTCGTTGACGGCGGGCGCGGCGCCTTTGTAGGCCACGATGTTCAGGTTCAGCCCGGCCTGCCTGGCGAAGGCGGCCTGCGTCAGATGAGCCTGCGTGCCCAGGCCGGCGTTGGCGGAAGTCAGGCCGGCCGGCTTTTGCCGCGATAGCGCCTGGAATGCGGCATAGTCCTGCGCCGGGAAGTCCTTGTTGACCACGAACACGAAGGGCACTTCCACCGCGACGGAGATGTGGGCCAGGTCGTTCACGGGCTGGTAGCGCAGCTTGTAGATGTGCGGATTGACCGCAACCGTGCCACTGGCTGACAGCAGCAGCGTATAGCCGTCGGGGGCCGCGCGCACCACGTGTTCGGTGGCGATGGAGCCGCCCGCGCCGGGACGGCTTTCCACGATGACGGGCTGGCCCAGTTGCTTCTGCAGCGATTCAGCGATCAGGCGAGTCAGGGTATCGGAGGCGGACCCGGGCGCATACGGATAGACAATGGTGATGGGCTTGGCCGGATAGGCGTCCGCCGCATGCACGGCGGCGGGGCCGATGCACAACAGCAAGGCGGCGAAGTGGCTGCGTAGGCGCTTCATGATTTCCCCTCATGGTTTTGGGTGGTTCGAATAATGTCCTGCACGACGGGTATGGCCAGCGCCGAATACCAGGCCAGCTCCGCGTACATGTCGCGCCGGTACCAGCCCGCCTGGTGCAGCAGGTTCAATGAACCCAGCGTCCGTCCGTTCCAGCGCACCGGCACGTTGACCGCGCTTGCGCAGCCCAGCGATGCGATGAGTTCGTGATCGGGAAAGGCCCGCACGCAGTCCTCGCGGGTCAGGCAAAGGCGGGGTTCTCCTTGCTGCACCACCGCGGCGTAGAACTCGCTGTCCTCGCGTATCGGCTTGCTGCCGCCGGCGGGGTAGGCCGCCGGCTGGGTCGAGAAACAGCGCCGGCTCAGGCCGGCGTCCCAGTCCAGCACCAGCACGGTGAACAGGCGGTAGCCGATGCGTTCCTGTAGCGCCGCGCCCAGCGCGTTCAGGCCGCTCTCGGGCTGGCCGCCTTGCGCCAGGCCGCAAGCCACGGTGTTCAAGGACGAAGGGGAAGAGAGGCTTGCTGGCATGGGGGCATGAGGTCGATTCGAGAGGTGCCCATTTTGTGCGCGAACCCCATAGACAGCCAATGAATAAACCTGAGATATCCATTACCATTTCCGCATGATTGCGCCCCTTACCGAATTGCTCTGGACGCGGCGCTTGAAGCTGCGCCATCTGGAAGTGCTGATCGCCCTGGAAAAGGCCGGCACCGTCACGGCCGCGGCCAAGGCCATGCACATGACGCAGCCCGCGCTGTCGCATTGGCTGAGCGATATGGAAGACATGGTCGGCACGCCCTTGTTTGCGCGCGGCAGGACGCTGGCCCTGACCGAGGCGGGACGCGCGCTGTGGCGTTACGCGACCCGTGTCCTGGGCGACACCGCGCGCACCGGCGAGGAGATCGAAGCGGTCAAGGCGGGCGTGGCCGGACGGCTGCATATCGGCACCATTCTGTCGGCCGCGCCGGTGCTGCTGCCGCGCGCGATCGCCACGCTGCACCAGCGCGCGCCCGACGTGCAGATCGAACTGGTCGAAGGATTGTTGGATCCGCTGATCGAGCGCGTGGCGCGCCACGAGATCGATCTCATCATCGGGCCGCTGGATCTGCGTGCAAGTCGTTCCGGCTTGTGCGCGCAATGGCTGATGACGGACAGCTTCAGCCTGGTGACCCGGCGCGGCCATCCGCTGGCCGGGCTGGCTGCGCCTACATGGGCGGACACGCAGGGCTATCCCTGGATCCTGCCGCCGCCCGGCGTGATGTCGCGGGTCAGGCTGGACCAGGCCCTGGTGGATGCCGGCCTGGCGCCGCCCAAGCCCGCGGTGGAAACCAGTTCGCTGGTGGCCCTGCTGTCCTTGCTGCAGGACAGGGAATATGTCGCGACGCTGGCCAGCTCCGTGGCCCACATGTACGAGCGGCTCAATCTGATCAGCATCGCGCAGGCGCCCACGCGGCTGGAGTTCGGTCCCATCGGCATGCTGTGGGCCGCGGATTCGCCCAGCATCGTGCTGCCCTGGCTGCGCGAGATCCTGCGCGAGGAAGCGCAGAGCCTGGCGCAGGATGGGGCCGGCCAGCCTACCTGACGGTGGCGTACTCCAGCGTCTTGGGCGTGCCGGTCAGCACGCGGGGCGTATCGCCCACCACCACCGTATCGTCCAGGCGGAAGCCGCCGATGCCGTAGGCATAGATGCCGGGCTCGGCGGAGTACACCTCGTTGGCCAGCAGCGGCCGCTGGCAGAACGCCATGTCTTCCGGGTACTCGTGGTGGATGATGCCGACGGCATGCCCGGTGCGATGGCGGATGAAGCCGCCGTAGCCGGCCTTTTCGATCTCGGCCTGCGCGGCGGCGTCCATCATGCAGACGGGGTTGCCGGTGCGGGCGGCGGCGATGGCCGCTTCGTTGGCGGCCTTGGCCGCGGACCAGAGCCTGGCTTGTTCCGCCGAAGGCGTGCCGCAGAACCAGGTGCGTTCGTTCTCGATGGTGAGGCCGTTCAAACGCGGGATGACGATGTTGACCAGCACGTCGCCCTCCTTGATCCGCGCGCCGCAAGAGGCGCCATCGCCATGCGGGGACGCTGAAGCCGGGCCGCTCAGCGTCCAACAGCGGATGACCTCGAATTGTTCGCCGGGGAAGCGTTCGGCGGCTTCTTGCACGAAGAGCGCGGCCATGGCGCAATCCAGTTCCTGCACCAGCCTGCCGGGCCGGATGTTCTCGCGGTACCTGTCCTGTATCCAGTCGGAAATCGACGCGGCGGCCGCCATCACGGCGATTTCCTCGTCGTGCTTCTGCCAGCGCAGCGAGCGGCATTCCGCGGTGGCGCCGCGCAGCGTCAGCTCGGGCAGCAGGCGGCCCAACTGCGCCAGCACCGGGCTGCCGCCTTCGACCGCGATGCGCGAGCGCGCCAGCCCGGCCTGCCGCAGCCGTTCGGCCAGGACTTCCGGAAGCTGCGTGATCAGCGGCAGGCGGTCCGTGACGCGGGGGTGTTCGGCGTAGTAGGTGATGTCGGTGATCCAGACCTTGCCTTGCTCCTGCGAGAAGCGCATGTGATGCGTCGACAGCTCGTTCATCACGAGGAACGGCGTGCCGTTGCGCGGCACCACCGCGAAGATGGGACGCTCCCAGGGCAGGACGTCGGTGTGGAAGTTGGTGGCGAACTGGAAGAAATCCGCCGACGTGAACACGATGGCGTCGACGGCAAGGTCGTCCATCAAGGCAGTCATTTTTTCGTGGCGATAGCGCCAGACGGCGTTGCTGAGCTTGGGCATGTCTTTCCTTTGAGGGTGGCGGTCAGTCGTTGTTCAGGCCGAGTTGGCGTATCAGCGGCCCCCAGGCGGCGCTGTCGCGCGCCACGGCTTGGGCGACCGCCTGCGGCGCGGACGGCAGCGGTTCCAGCTGCAATTCCTGCAGGCGCGCCTTGACTGCGGGATCTTCGAAGAAGCGCCTGGTTTCGGCATTGAGCCGTTCGATGGCGGCCGGCGGCGTGCCCTTGGGCGCGACCAGCGCATACCAGCCCGGCAGCGGAAAATCGGCAATGCCCAGTTCGGCCAGCGTTGGCACGTCCGGCACGCTGGCCGCGCGGCTCGCGCCCACCACCGCCAGCGGAACGACCTTGCCGGCCTTGGCCTGCACGGCAGCGGTGTTCAGCACGTCCGCCATGAGCTGCGTCTGGTTCGCCATGACGCTGGTGAGTCCCGCGGCGGCGCCGTTGTAGGGCACATGGGTCAGCCGGAATCCCTCACGCTGTTCGAGCATTTCCACCACCAGATGCGTGGAGTTGCCCTTGCCCGCGGAGGCGAAGTTCAGGCTCTCGGGATCGGCCTGGGCCTTTTCGACCAGGTCCTTGAACGAACGGATGCCAGCCTGCGGACTGGCGACGAGCAGGAAAGGCGTGTTGACCAGCAGGCTGATCCCGTCGAAATCTTTGGCCGGGTCGTAGGGCAGGTTCTTGTACATGTGCGGGTTGAACGCCAGGTACGAAATGCCGCTGATCAGGACGGTGTAGCCGTCGGCCGGTTGCTTGGCGACGTGGCTGGACGCCAGGATGCCGTTGGCGCCCGGACGGTTCTCGACCACCACGGCCACATTCAGGCGTCGCGACACGTAGTCGGCCCAGAGGCGGCCGATGACGTCGGTGCCGCCGCCGGCGGCCTGCGGCACGACCAGCTTCAGCGGCTTGTCCGGATAGCCGGCGGCCGTGGCGGCCACGGCCGCCAGCAGGCCGCAGGCAAGCCCGGCTGCGCGCAGGCAGCGGGCCAGCTTGGTTCGCAACATGTGTATTTCCCCATGGAATCGTTGAGTGGAGCCGCTGCTAGCGGCGTGCCGCGATGGCATCCGGCGGATTATGGGGAAGGGACTTATTAGTGCCCAATGAAAAAAACTGAGGGATCCATAAGCGTTACCGCATGGGTATCGGCAGTCGGCGCTGGCTTGCACGCGCATCGCAGTCGAGGACATACTTGGCGTCCCCGGGGGACGGCAAGCCAGCCTTGCCGAGCCCGCCGACATTCAGATCCGCCGCATGCGGACATACACGGGAGGGGTCCCCCATCATGCCTGGCCTGCCGTTTCGACCCTCAGCAAGCGCGGCGCTGGCTTGCGCGCTGTTGCCCGCGGCGTGGGGCAGTCCGTCCGTCGCGGCGGGAAGCGACCTGCAGGCGCAGGCCTGGGCGTTTGCCTGTGTCACCTGCCACGCACCCGCGCAGCGGCCGGCATCGGCCATGGTTCCGCTCGAGGGACGTCCCGCCGACTGGATCGCCGCTCGCATGCGCGCGCTCGCGGACACGGCGTCCGACGGCAGCGTCATGGGCCAGATCGCAAGGGGCTACAGCGACGCCGAGATCGTCCGCATTGCCGCCTGGTTTGCCGCGCAGCCCAAGGCGGTAGCCCCATGAAGCGGCGCAGCATTCTGCTGGGCGCGGCGCTGGGCGCGGCCCTGGCCGCCGCGCCCAGCGCGCGCGCCGCCAAGCCGCATGTGGTGGTGGTGGGCGGGGGCTATGGCGGCGCCACCGCGGCGCGCTATTTGCGCTTGCTGGGCGCGGGCGCCGTCGACGTCACGCTGGTCGATGAGAACCCGGCTTTTGTCTCCTGTCCGCTATCGAATCTGGTGCTGGGCGGCAGCAAGTCCATGTCCGATATCACCATCGGGCGGGACGGGTTGGCGCGCCACGGGGTGCGCCTGCTGCGCGACCGGGCGTTGGCCATCGATACTGCGGCCAGGCAGGTCCGACTGGCGAGCGGCGAGCGGCTGTCGTATGACCGGCTGATCCTCTCGCCCGGCGTGGACATGCAGTGGCGGCGGATCGAAGGCATGGACGCGCCAGGCGCGCAAGAACTCGTGCTGCATGCCTGGAAGGCGGGCGCGCAGACCGCGGCCCTGAGGCGCCAGCTGGAGGCGATGCCGGACGGGGGCACGTACGTGCTGACCATTCCGCTGGCGCCTTATCGCTGCCCGCCCGCTCCCTACGAACGCGCCTGCCAGGTGGCGTGGTACTTCAAGCGGCACAAGCCGCGCTCCAAGGTTCTGGTCTTCGACGCCAACGCCGACATCACGTCCAAGGCCGCGCTGTTCCGCCGGGCCTGGGCCGATTCCTACGCGGACTACATCGAATACACCCCGCAGTTCGAAGCGGTCGCGGTGGATGCCGCAGGCTTGCGCGTGCAGTTCGAACTGGGCGAGACGGTGCGGGCGGACGTGCTGAACGTGGTGCCGCCGATGCGCGCCGCGGCCATCGCCGCGGACTCGGGCCTGGCCACGGCCAACGGCGCCTGGTGCGAGGTGGATTTCCTGACCTTCGAATCGCTGGCCGTGCCCGGCATCCATGTGCTGGGCGATGCGATCCAGGTTGCGCCGGCGATGCCCAAGTCCGGTCACATGGCCAACCAGCACGGCAAGACCTGCGCCGCGGCCGTGCTGGCCTTGCTTACCGGCGGCAGCGTCAATCCGCTGCCGCTGTATGCCAACACCTGCTACAGCTACACCTCCGACCGCGAGGTCATGCACGTGGCCAGCGTGCACCGCTACGACGCCGCGGCGAAGACCATGCTGCCGGTGGCCGGGGCGGGCGGATTGTCGGTGGAACCCAACGCTAGGGAAACTCCCGATGCCCAGGCCTGGGCCCAGGCAATCTGGGGCGACATGCTGGGTTGATCCCTTTGTTTGGCCTCCCTGCCGTCGCCTGGTGTTGCGGCGCAGCGTGTCAACCAGCTTCTTTATGTGCAAAGATAATTTGCATATAACTACAGAAAATAAAGAAGCCGAATGATACCCTCGGAGGAGAAAGGTGGATCGAGAGGCAAAAGTGGGGCGCCTGCGCAAGGCGCCCGAGAATTTCGTGTCCGCGGATCTGGCGCAGGATATAGCCCGCCATGGCCTGGACGACACCCGGCGAGGTTTTTTGCTGCGCAGCTTCCAGACGGCGGGCGCCGCGTTGGCCGCCGGCTTGACGGGCAATGCGCTGGCCCAGAAGGCCGGCGGCGGCGACGAGATGATCCTGACGCCGCGGCCCTGGACGATGTCGCTGGGGCAGCCGGTCGCCGCGCTGCCCTACGGCGTGCCGTCGAAGTACGAAGCGAACCTGCAGCGGCGCCAGTCGCCGGGGCTGACGCGGGTGCCGGCCTCCTCGGTCGCCTTTGCTCCCCTGCAGGGCCTGTTCGGCATCATCACGCCCAACGGGCTGCATTTCGAGCGCCACCATCAGGGCTGGGTGGACATCGACCCGGCGCAGCACCGCTTCATGATCAATGGACTGGTGGCGCAGCCCAAGGTCTACACCATGGACGACCTGATGCGCCTGCCGTCCGTGTCGCGCATCCACTTCATCGAATGCGGCGCCAATAGCGGCCCGGAGTGGGGCAATGCGGCGGTCCCGACGGTGCAGTACACCCACGGCATGTTGTCCTGTTGCGAATTCACCGGCGTCCCGCTTTCGGTGCTGCTGGACGACTGCGGCGCCGATCTCAAGCGCGGGAAATTCGTGCTGGCCGAAGGCGCCGACGGCTCCAGCATGACGCGCACCATCTCGATGGAAGCGGCGCTGGACGACGTGATCGTGGCCTGGGGCATGAACGGCGAAATGCTGCGGCCCGAGAACGGCTACCCGCTACGCCTGGTGGTGCCGGGCGTGCAGGGCGTGTCATGGGTGAAATGGCTGCGCCGCATCGAAGTCGGCGACCAGCCCTGGAACGCCAAGGACGAGACCATCCACTACGTGGACCTGATGCCGGGGGGACAGCACCGCCAGTACACCTCGATCCAGGAGTGCAAGTCCGTCATCACCACGCCGTCGGGCGGGCAGGTGTTGCTGGACAAGGGCTTCTGCAATATCTCCGGCCTGGCCTGGTCGGGCCGCGGCAAGGTCAAGCAGGTCGACGTGTCCGTCGATGGCGGACGCAACTGGCGCACGGCGCGGCTCGAAGGGCCGGTACTGACCAAGAGCCTGACGCGCTTCAACATCGACTGGGTCTGGGACGGCTCGCCCGTCATCCTGCAAAGCCGCGCCCAGGACGAGACCGGATACGTCCAGCCGCGCTCGGGCCAGTTGCGCGAAGTGCGCGGCACGCGCTCCATCTATCACAACAACGGCATTCAATCGTGGCGGGTGGCCGAGAGCGGAGAGGTGAGCAATGTCCACGTTGAATAGCCTGCGTGCCGCATTGGCCTGTACGGGCCTGGGGCTGGCGATGCTGGCTCCGGGCGCAGGCGCGGCGGAGAAATTCCCCGGCGTGGGCCGCGATGCCACGGTGGCGGAAGTGGCGGCCTGGGACATCGACGTGCGGCCGGATTTCAAGGGCCTGCCGCCTGGCAGCGGCACCGTGTTGCGCGGCGGCGATATCTGGGAAGGCAAGTGCGCGTCCTGCCATGGCAGCTTCGGCGAAAGCAACGAGGTCTTCACGCCCATCGTCGGCGGCACCACCGCCGATGACATCCGCAGCGGCCGCGTGGCGGCGCTGGCCGGCAATTCCCAGCCGCAGCGCACCACGCTGATGAAGGTCAGCACCGTCTCCACGCTGTGGGACTACATCCATCGCGCCATGCCCTGGGACCAGCCCAAGACCCTGTCGCCGGACGAGGTCTATGCCGTCACGGCCTACCTGCTGAACCTGGGCGAAATCGTGCCCGAGGATTTCGAGCTGTCCGACAAGAACATCGCCGAAGTGCAGGCGCGCATGCCCAACCGCAACGGCATGACGCGCGAGCATGGTATGTGGCTGCCGACGGACAAGCCCGATACGCAGAATACGGCGTGCATGAGCAACTGCGTCGAGACCGTCAAGGTGACGTCCGAACTGCCGGACTACGCGCGCAACGCCCACGGCGACATCGCGGCGCAGAACCGGCTGATCGGACCCGTGCGAGGCGCCAACACGCTGGCCCCGCCCCTGGCCGGGGCCGCGGGCAGCAATGCCGACGCCGTGCGCTTGCACGCCAGCCAGACCATCGCTTCGGCGGCCGGCGCGGCCCAGCCAACAACCGCTGCCGCGCCGGCCGCGCCCGCGCCGGCCAAGCCGGCGGGC
>MCND01000052.1_pt1 | contig 54421 bp, 54 predicted proteins | sample 778211 | NCBI WGS metagenome assembly MCND01 (sample SAMN04296812, study PRJNA304217) | bioreactor metagenome | isolation source: activated sludge enriched with benzalkonium chloride | place: Turkey: Istanbul urban wastewater treatment plant
CCTTACCGATGGATCTGAGAGAATGATCATTGGACTCAATCTGGGATTGGTGGCCTACACACTGGCCATCCTGCTTGCCGGGCTTGCCGTGATCATTGACCAACGCAGCCGAAAGTCTGCCTAGACCTCATCGAAAGGCTTCAAATTGATGCTGACTGCCTGATTGTGACAGCGGGGCTTTGATGTTTTTTCATCATGTAGAGGGGAAGGGCAGAGGGGCGCAAATTTAGGAGGATGCCAACCCTTGAGAACTGAATCTAAACCGGTTCTTTTTACTCCGGTGGGATGATCTCAGGTCGCCCTTGGCAGCAGGTTTTTACTCCTCGTCGGTCCAGCCTTTGATTTCCATGGCAAATGCCGACCACTTCTGCTGTTCGGACTCGCTATTTTCCCCACAGTAGCTCGGACCGTCGCGCTCAACTATCGACCCTGCCTTTAGCTTGATCGTCCCGCAGTTGTTGCCGATATCTTCGTCAGCGAACAGGACAATGATTTCTTCAGATGGGTGAAGCGCCGAGAGCGCCTTGAAAACAGGTTCGGGCGCTGACCAGGCTGTATCGAAAGTGAGTTGGCAGCCATCGGTGTCGACGGTCTGGTGGTAGGCGTTCCATTTGGTTCCCCAAATCGAGCTTACTGGTTCACCTTTGGACTTGATGAGCTTGTTGAAGTCAATCTCACCGTTTGCGTTTATCAGTGATGCGAGGACATGGGCAGGGGCGTTGATCTTGTTGGTTACATGGTTGGGCATGGTAAGCCTTCTTTACCTGCGATCGCCTGGCAGGCCGTCTGTTGGTTTATCTTGAACTACCCCAGCCTTGAAGCGTGCTTCTGTACTTATGGAGGAGGTCAATCAGAAGATGCCATGGAGGGCTCGCCTTAGTGTGTTGGCGCATAGCCTTAGGCCTTCATCCAACTCGCACTCTCATGGCTTCGGCGAGAAAACCACCTTGATCGGGTTGTTGGGCTTATACATTGCAATCGATGGGCCGTACTCGGGGTTGAAGCCTGGGAGCCATGCCCGAAGTTCGGTATCCGAGACCCATTCGAGTTGTAGCTGGCTTGCCGACTCGTTTGCGTCGAATTGCATCAATGCCTCCACCGCCGATTGGCATGCTGCCGATACACCCGATTCGAGTATGGAAACCTGAATCTTCTCGCTCCATGTAATGGACCCGCTTTGAGGGCACTGACGTACCTCTACATGATACTTCCCGCTGGGTGAAGGCAGGTCGGAAACGAGTTTGTTTGGGCCGCAGGCTGCCAACAAAGCGGAAAAGAAAAGCAGGGTAGGGATGCTCTTATTCATTGCTGCATTCCAATTGCTAGGGGCTGGCGGGCAGCCAATCCATGAGTCTTGCTATGCAGTGTGAACGAAACAGGACCCGTAGTTAAGAAGTTGCTGCTAAAACACGCCGCGGTGTGCCGCAGCCCGGTTCTCTCATAAGGAGTTCCTTGCGGCATGTGGCCCTACAGGCTTGGATATTGAGTAGGTGGCAAAATGCAATTACGATGCCGCGCTTCTACAATGGAGTCGCATGATGTTTCCTCGGTACTTTCGCTGGATCTCAGCATTTGGCGTGCTCGCCGCGTTGGTTGTGCTCGTCATCATGGCGCTGCCGGTGGTGTCTGGCATGGCGCCTGCTTCTGACCTGATACGGCCTGTCATCGCGGCTGTTGCGTTTGGCTGGGCGTTCACCCAGTCGACCAAGGCCTGACTTTCCTCGATACATCATCAGGGCAGATTGCGGTCCTATGGCTTAAGGATCGACTACTGCTGGCTATAGCGATGGGTGAGGGTGACTGATCAGCCTCTGTCGATAACCGCTCTCATCGACCTGCGCAGGGTACCTGCCGCTATCAAGCAATGTCCGCAACTGTTGCGAATGACTGGATTGCCGAAAGGCGACCTGGCATTCGGCAGCATCGAAGAAGCGCCTAAGGTGCGGCAAGACTCGATCGAGGATGGCTGGCTCCACTTGCAGCGACAGGCTGACAATGTCCAGCTGATCGCTCAGCTCTCGATACATATCGATCACCAGAACGCTTTGGTACTTCCCGCAGGGGTAGACATGTACATCACCGGTGCCCACGGATGTCTCGTTGAAATAGACGTCATGGAGCCCGGTGATGTCGAGCACAATGCCCATGGCCTGCAAGGCCGCCACCAAATCGGTATTGGGGGCGCTCTGGTCGTCGTTCCAGGTAACGAAATCGGGCATGGAGATACAGATATCGAATTCGTTGGCACAGATGATCGGTGTCACTGCAGGCCGCTCCCAGAAATGAAGGGCGCTGATCCTACCACCTAAGCTTGTTGTTCCAGCAAAGCCAGCCACTCTTTCTTGCTGATACGACTTATATGCTCGGTCCGATAGTCACTCATGAATTGATTGAATTTGTTCTCCTGCGTGTGGTGATGCTTGAAGCCACATTTTGCCTGGGCCTTGAATGACTGTTCGTTTTCCGCGAAGTAGCCGCACCATAGGGCACTGAGGCCCAAGTCCTCGAAGGCATGGTGCATCAGGGCCTTGACGGCTTCCGGTATCAGACCCAGGCCCCAGAACGGAACGCCGATCCAATAGGCGACCTCGGCTTCATCATTGGCAATCTCGAAGTTGCTGTCCTTGCCGATCAACAGCCCTACCAGGCCGATTGCGATGTCGTTTTCCCTTGATGTCACGGCATAGACCTCCGGGTGCGAGAAGACTGTCTGGATAATTTCCAAACTCTGCTCCACGCTGGTATGCACCGGCCAACCGGCAATGGGCCCAACCCGTGGGTCCTTTGCGTATTGGTAGAGGCTGGGCGCGTCGCTGGCTTTCCAGGCCCGTAATACAAGGCGTTCAGTGTTCAGCATCGGTTCTCTTCTGTATTGGGAGGGAGACAGTAAGAAGACAATTGTGGAAATGAGAGCGAGCGCCGGCAACGCATGGACTTGGGTAAAATAAGTAGTTTTGAAAACTAGTAGCCCGAATGGCTCGCTGGCCTGGAGTGTTGAATGCAAATGAATTCCCTGGGAGATCCCGGCACCGAAGACTATGTTATCGGTGAGAGCCAGTTCAGCGGGGAAGTAGGGCATCCACTGGCGTTGGCCTATGTGGTTGTGCTGATTTGCCAAGACGGAAGTGCCGAACTGGAGGTCAATTTCCAGCCGTACAGGATGATGAAGGGGGATTTCCTGGTACTTGCTGAAGACTCCATTGCCTTGATAACCAGCAAGTCGGACGATTTTTCGTGTACTGGCTATCGACTCAACCGATCCGCTGCGGCAGAGGTGGCGGCTGTATTGCCTAGCAGCTTGTTCGTTTTTTTGAATCGTTTTCCGTTCTTTCGTCCAGACCAAGGGCTCAGCGCTTTCCTGCAAGCCTGGGAGAGCCAGCTGGCGATGATCCAGGGCCAATGTTCGAGCTACAAGCGGGTCATGTTCATCAATCATTTGCAGAACCTGTTCTTGTGGCTCTGCGCGGAAGTGGATCTGGAGGCGGGGACAAAAAACGACTACAGCAGGCCAGAGGCAATCTGCTGGAAGTTCTGGGAGTTGATTTCGGCACACTGCAAGCAACACCGCGAAGTGGCGTTTTATGCAGGCCTGCTACACATCACTCCCTTCTATCTGTCGCAACTTTCCAAGAAGTACTTCAATGACGCCCCCAAGACCCTGATCGATAGACAGGTGGTGCTGGAGATCAAGAAACAGCTTGGCCAACCTCGAAAGTCCGTCCAGCAGATCGCTGATGAGCTGCACTTTGCCGACGCTTCCTACTTGGGTAAGTACTTCAAGCGTCATACCGGCCTTGGCTTGAGCGAGTACCGCAAAAGCTAGGCAGCCCTGTGCGGTACGAGGGGGGTAAAGACGCCCCTGTGGGTTTTTAGGTTGTCCCCGGTCCGGGTCTTTGGCATCATCTGGCCTTCATTCCTTACCCAATCCTCCACCCCTCTCAATTGGGGGTTGGGTATAGGAATGTCTTGAACCCGGCTGCTCGGCCGGGGTTTCTTCTTAGGGATGAGCCGAAAACTTGCGATGGATATGCAGCATGAACCCTCCGTTACTGACGCTCGTTTGCCCATCAAGCGAAGTAAATGGCGGTGGCGAATTCTGTTCTTCGGTACCTGGCTTATCGCCGCCTTCCTCTTCTTGATCCTCCTGGGATTGGGTGTCGCTGCGCTGATCAGCGGATTCGATGATGAGCTTGATTGGCAATGGCGTTGCCTGGCGTTTGGCACAGGGGGCGCAATTGTCGTGTTGTGCCTGGGGATGTTGAAGGCCGCATTTGTGGAGCGTTCATCCGCTGCCACCTAGAGCAGGTTCTCCAAGACGTTAAAAGCCCGATCAAGCATCGGGCTTTTTGTTGCCTGGATGACACTGCGCCGGCAAGGCTCAGGTGGCGGATTTGAAGTAGCGGGCCGGTGTGCTTCCGAACACAGCCTTGAACGCCGCGACAAAGCTGGAGGCCGATTCGTAGCCCACATTTAGCGCGACATTCGTCACGCTTTCGCCATAGGCCAGGTACTCCATGGCCGTCAGCAGTCGTTGGCGGTGGCGCCAGTTACCGAAAGACATGCCAGCCTCATGGCTGAACAGCCGCTCAATGGTCCGTGGACTGGCGCCCACCTGCTTGGCCAGAACCTCCAGCGGCAGTCGGTTTGCCGGATCGCTACGCAGGATTTTCGCCAGGCGCGTGGCACGAGGGTCCGTGGGGAAGGGCAGGTCCACCGGTGAGTGGTCCAGAGCGGTCACCTGGTCGATCAAGACCCGGGCCAAGCGAGACTGTGGCGTGTTTTCGGCATAGTCCCAGGGGAACCCGGCACAAGCAGTCATCACTTCGCGCATCAGTGGCGTCATGGCAACCACTAGGCAGTAGCCTTCCTTGGGCATGTCGTAGGCATCCGGGTCGATGTACAGCACACGGGTATGGGTTGGCCGCTTGACCTGGGTTGCATGTTCGGTGCCGGAGCTGACCCAGATCGCCCGGGTGGCGGGGAGGACCCACTCCCCCAAATCCGTGGTGACGTGAATGACACCATTGGCGGCGCACATCAGTTGGTGGCGCCTGTGCCGGTGAGGTGCCGCTTCTTCGGGCAACCATTGCTCCAGGCGGCCGACGACGGGGGCGTAGGCATTGTCTGGATCGGGGTCCCTGGGGGGATTATCGTGACGGGTTATCGACATAATTTGGCATAGTACAGATAAATAACGAATTTCACTCCTGTTAATGTAAATCAATCTCAATAAAGAGGTGGAATTTTGCATTCCCGAGGAGTGGTTGTGTCACACGTTCAAACAGATTTCCCCGCACCTTTACCGGGTCATGCGTCGAGCACCCCATCCCTGAAGGGTGCCAAGCGATCGACTCAACTGTCGTTTTTCATGGCGGGGTTCGCACTCTCATCCTGGGCCCCCCTGGTGCCTTTTGCCCAGGCGCGCCTGGCCGTGGACTCGGCCACCCTGGGAGCCCTGCTGTTGTGCCTGGGGCTTGGAGCCCTGATCGGTATGCCCGTTGCCGGAGCGCTGGCCAGTCGCCTGGGGTGTCGCCTATTGATCGTAGTGGGAGGCATTGGCTTGACAGCCACCTTGCCGCTTCTGGCCATTGTCTCGACACCCGCGGTACTGGGGCTCTGTCTGCTGCTGTTCGGTGCATCCATAGGTGCCATTGACGTGGTGGCGAACATCCATGGGACCCAAGTACAAAAGATTGCCAATACGCCGCTGATGTCGTTGTTTCATGGTTTCTACAGCGTCGGTGGCCTGATAGGCGCTGTTGCGGTGACGGCTGCGATCGCTGCCGGGGCAAGCCCGGTGCTGGCTGCAAGCGTTGCCGCACTGGTGGTCGCCTGTTGCTTGCTGATGGCGGCTCCAGGGTTCCTGGACATCGAGAGTAGCGAGAGGGCGCCGTTGTTCGTCATGCCCAAGGGCGTGGTACTGGTGGTTGGGCTCCTGGCCATGGTGATCTTCCTGGCCGAAGGCGCGATGCTCGACTGGAGTGCACTGCTGCTCACCCGGGAAAAACACCTGGACATCGCCGTGGCCGGTGCCGGGTACTCGCTCTTTGCCTGCGCAATGACCCTGGTCCGCCTGGTGGGTGATCGGATGGTCCAGCGCATCGGCGAGCGCACGATGCTCCTGGGGGGCTTCCTGGTGACTGCCATGGCCCTGGGGCTGGCTGCCTGGGCCAGCAGCCTGGTCCTGGTATTCATCTGCATAGCCGTTGCCGGACTGGCAGCGGGCAATGTCGTCCCAGTGTTGTTCTCGCTGGCAGGCCGGCAGCGAATCATGCCAGCGTCCCACGCTATCGCGGCAGCCAGCATGCTGGGCTATCTGGGTGTCCTGCTGGGGCCGGCCTTGGTGGGGTATGCGGCACACGCCATCGGACTCATTCACTCCTTCTATGCCGTGGCAGCGCTGGTCGCCCTGGCCGCGATGGTTATCCCGTGGATGATTGCCAGTCGTGCCCCGTCTGCTGGAGCATCTGCATGAACTGCTGCAGATGCGCCGCGGCCTTCACGGGCTCGGCTTGGAGCAGGCAATGAGGGGCATCGACCTCGATCAGATGCACATCTTGGCGAAGCTGCTGGATCAAGGCCGAAGCCTGGGGAGGCACCAGTCGATCCTCCCGGGCGCGCAGATACAGCAGCGGTACCTCCAAGGCAGCCAAGGCCTGGCACCTGTCGACACCGATCACCTCCCGCAAGCGCAGACGCAGCACTGCCGGCGCCACCCGGGCGACGGCGGTGATGAGCATGTTGCGCAGCGTTGGGGTGGAAAACCCGCCCAGTAGCAGGGCATCCATCGGCCAGGAAGGCAGGTATTGCAAGGGCATGAACTTGAGCAAGGGCGCCAGGGGCGCCAACGCTGGACGGGGATTGCGGACAAAGCTGCTGCACAGGACCAACCCGATCAATCCTGTGGGCCGCCTGGCGGCGATACCCACCGCTATCGGGCCGGAAAAGGACTCACCCAGCAGCACGAACGGTCGCTCCCGTGGGATCTGCTGCCACACGCGCTCTTCCAGGGCCGGATAATCAAGGGCCCGGTCGCTCGGGTAATCCAGGACCTGCACCGGGGTGCTGGGGCCCAGTGCGTCAAGCAAGGGTTGGAACAGGGTGCCGGTGCCGTCCATTCCAGGCAGCAGGACCAGCATCGGGGGGAGGGTAGCAGTCATCGACCAGGCGATCCTTACCAGGCAGTTCGGTTAGTGGCGCAGGATACTCCGCTGCAATCGGCAGGCACAGCCAACAGCGCATCGAGCTTTATTGAGGTATATCAATCCCTTGAGTGGTAGATGGGGCCAAGCGCTGGAACAGAGCAGCTTTTCACAAATTTGAGTTAACCATTGATTACAAACTGTGGCTAAAATGCCAGCCGACGGCCAGATGCCGAGAGCCGGACGGGCAACGAAGCGTGTTGCCCGTCGCGCTTTTTCAATTCAGACGCTGCCATTTGCCTCTGGCCTTCCGGGCTTTTGGAGGCGCAGCATGTTCCCTTCTGACATGTGACGATTTCCGTGAAACTCATCATTGCCGCTGTATACGTCCTATCCATCGCATACGTACACCTGCGGGGGCGCGTGCGCCACAAACTGGGCCGCCAGCTCAGTGACCACTCCACCTTCCTGGCCCCCATCAACTGCTTCCTCTACCTGTTCTCCAAGCACCCGAACCGGCCTTACCTGGACCCGGCGGATTTTCCTGAAATGCAAAAGCTGCAGGAGCATTGGGAAGAGATTCGTGCCGAGGGCCAGAACCTGCTGCAGGCTGGCGAGATCAAGCGTTCGGAGCAGTACAACGACGTAGGTTTCAACTCGTTTTTCAAGACCGGTTGGAAGCGCTTCTACCTCAAGTGGTACGGCGATAGCCATCCATCGGCCATGAAGCTGTGCCCGCGCACCACCGAGCTGGTGCAAAGCATCGGTTCGATCAAGGCGGCGATGTTCGCCGAGTTGCCTCCGGGCTCCAAGCTGGTACGCCACCGCGACCCCTATGCTGGTTCCTACCGTTATCACCTGGGCTTGTCCACGCCTAACAGCGAAGGTTGCTACATCGACGTCGATGGCGAGCGCTATCACTGGCGTGACGGCGAAGCCGTGATGTTCGATGAGACCTATATCCACTACGCGGAAAACACCACCGACCAGAATCGCATCATCCTGTTCTGCGATGTCGAGCGGCCGATGAAATATCGCTGGGCCGCAGCGTTCAATGGATGGTTCAGCCGCACCGTGATGTCGGCGGCCGGCTCGCCCAATGATGCCGGTGACAAGACTGGTGGCCTGAACCGTGCCTTCAACCGCCTGTACAAGATTCGCCTGCGGGGCAAGGAACTGAAAAAGCGCAATCGCACGCGCTACTACCTGGAAAAGTGGGCGATCTTCGCCGCACTCTTGTTGCTGTTCATCTATATCTGATTTATCCCGCCTCCAGCAGCCCTTTCACCGAGCCGTTATTGCGCGGTGGTGAAGGGGCCTGCCGATCCGCCCCCGCATCTGCGTCCTGGATACTGGGCGCTGCATGTTCTTGAAGATAATTTGATTAACAAAGCCGAACCCTGGGCGTAGCGTGGAATCGTATTCGATACCTTGTCGCTCCCATGGAGGCTTGTCATGAACAGTCTGGTTCGCGGGCTCACCGCATTGTGTTTGCTTGGTTGGGCTACCGCCAGCACCTGGGCCGCGAGTCCCGAAGCCCTTGTTTCCAGCCCGTTTCCCGAAACCCAGCAGTTGGCTCAGAACCTGCCGGGTAGCGGCAACAACGACCCTTACAGCAATCCCATCCGTCGGGCGAACCCCAACAGCATGCAGGGTACCCAGCCTGCCAACCCTCCGCTGCGTGGTCCTGGCACCGTGCCCAATGGCCAGCCGCCTAGTCTGGAGAACGGCGGCATTGGCAACGGCTATCCTCGTGGCAGGGCCCCGCAACCCAATCCCGACCCCCGGTTGCCGAGCCCCAGTTACGACGCCAATGGCAACCGGCGTTGAGGCAATCCGTTGTCGAGCAGGCGGCCGGCAGGCTGCCAGGGAATTCAATGATCCATAGAAGGAAGCAAGGCATGCGTAGAACCCTTTTTGCCGCGTTGTGCGCCAGCACCCTGTTGAGCGCCGTATCGGTCCAGGCCGCGGATCCCCAGCAGTTTCCCAGCGAGCAGGGCACCTTGAGCCTGGTCCCTGTGGTGCAGGGGTTGAATCATCCCTGGGCCCTGGCCTTCCTGCCAGGACGCCAGGGTATTCTGGTGACCGAGCGCCCCGGCAACCTGCGACTGGTCAGCCCCGAGGGCAAGCTGTCGGCACCCCTGAGTGGCGTGCCAGAGGTGTGGGCCAAGGGGCAGGGCGGCTTGCTGGATGTGGCGCTGTCGCCGGATTTCCAGCAGGACCGCATGGTCTATCTGTCCTACGCAGAAGGCAGTGCCCAGGGCGATACGGCCGGTACGGCCGTGGGGCGCGGACGGCTGGCGGCCGATGGTCGTGGGCTCAAGGACTTCCAGGTGATCTTCCGCCAGGAGCCGAAACTGTCGGTGGGCAATCATTTCGGTTCACGGCTGGTGTTCGACCGCGACGGCTATCTGTTCATCACCCTGGGGGAAAACAATGACCGCATCACCGCCCAGGACCTGGGCAAGCTCCAGGGCAAGATCGTGCGCCTGTATGCCGACGGCCGAGTACCGCAAGACAATCCCTTCGTCGGCCGGGCCGGGGTGCGGCCGGAGATATGGAGCTATGGCCATCGCAACCCCCAGGGCGCGGCGCTCAATCCCTGGAGCGGCACGGTATGGGCGAACGAGCACGGGCCCAAGGGAGGCGACGAGGTCAACATCATCGAGCGTGGCAGGAACTACGGTTGGCCCCTGGCAACCCATGGCATCGACTATTCCGGCCAGCCGATTCCCGAGGCCAAGGGCCAGGACGCTCCTGGCACCCAGGTGCCCCATCATGTCTGGGAGAAGTCCCCGGGCATCAGCGGCATGGCCTTTTATGATGACGAGCGCTTCAAGCCCTGGCAGCACAACGCCTTTATCGGTGCCCTGGTCAGTGGCGAACTGATCCGGCTGCAGTTCGACGGTGATCGGGTGGTGCACGAGGAGCGCCTGCTGGGCGAATTCAAGTCGCGTATCCGCGATGTGCGCCAGGGGCCCGATGGGTATCTTTATGTCGTTACCGACGAGGATCAGGGTGGGCTCTACAAGATAGGCCTGCAGTAGCACCACCTACGTGGGCCGTCGTGACGAAAGCACCACGGCGGCCCGCAACTTATTGCTGCCGAAGCTGCACATCTTGTCGAACTCATCGTGGCTCACGGGTAAATGCTGGCAATCCATGGGCTGGCGGTGCTGGCTGTGGTCGACATCCGGGTCGTGCAGGTAGACGAAATCCTCGTCGCAGTCGGTCACGATCACCCAATGGGGGGCCTTGGAGCGGGTCAGGCGATAGCTGCTGATCAGCACCAGGGGGCGGCCGCCAGCATCCAGCAGCCGCGCCAGGTCCAGCGGGCCGCCGAGCACCTGCTGCACATCGCTACGGTCCAGCTCTTTGCAGAACTCATCGTGGACCAGGCGCATGACGTCTTTTTTATGCTCGTCGCGCACACCGTTGAGAAACAACGGCCCGGCACTGTTGACCTGCAGGCGCACGGCAAATCCCCGGCGCCAGGCCGCCAGTGCCAGTCCCTGGGGGCTGCAGCCGCCATGTCCGGCAGTCATGAATACCGTGGTGGCCTCGCGCCAGATCTGCAACTCCTCGGTACGCATCAAGGGGCGTGATGGTTGCAGCGCGGCCATGGCCATCAGCAAGCAGGCCGGACCACAGGTGAAATCGGTGGTCTGCTGGTAGTAAGGCACTCGAATGCTACGGGTCTCGCGGTGTTCGCGAATGCGTTTTTCCAGGCGCAGCGCGTCGGCATGGTCTTCGTAGTAGTCGTGGATACGGGCGAAGCGCCGATAGCCATGGCGCTCGTACAGGGCGATGGCTGTCGGGTTATCGCTGCGCACCTCCAGGCGCAGGTAGGCGCAGTCATGCTCCAGGGCGCAGGTTTCGATCCGTTGCAACAGGCGTTTGCCCAGGCCCAGCCCACGGGCGTCGGTAGCGATGGCGATGGAGTAGAGGCGCGCCAGGGATGTGCCGCGATGAAACAACACCAGGGCATATCCGAGTACTCGATCTTGATGCTGGGCCACCCAGAGTTGCCCATGGGCGCGGCTGATCATCCATTGAAAGCTGCGCGGGGTCAGGCGGTCGCTGGTGAAACATTGCTGTTCCAGAGCCACCAGTGCCGGCAGGTCGTCGGGGGTTGCAGTGCGAAAGACAAGATCCATATAACCGCCGTAAAAGTTGCGTAATGAAACGAGACTTCAAAAAAAGTTCGTGCTTAATAGAAAGGGTCAGGTTTCTTCAGCGAGATCGAACTTTATGTCAGCGGTACAAAATCATTGGCCAGAAGTATCCGGGCAAAGTTTGCCGGCGGCAATCACTTCGACAAGTTATTTGTCGGCTGTCGATAAAGCCTCCAGCCAGGTCATTATCATTGTCGAGCGTAAGGAAGACTGGGCTTCTTATTTTCCAAGTGAAGATATTCTCAGCGCCCAGGAGTATCTGGAACACAGTTGTGAAAGTGAACCGGGCAAGCGCGTCCAGGTCATCAACTTGTGCCGCAACTACAAGTACCTGGGTCATGGCTATTACTGCTCATTGCTGGCTGAGGCCCGCGGCCATCGGGTGATTCCTTCGGTACGGACAATCAGCGAGCTGACCCGCAAGGCCCTCTACGGGCTGGCGCTGGACGATCTGGACAAGACCCTGGAAAAGGCCCTCAGCCATCATCTCTACCGTGAAACCGAGGGCTTTACGCTAACCCTCTATTTTGGTCGAACCCATATAGAACCCTTGCAAGAGTTGGCCAGACAGTTATTCGAGTTGTTTCCATGTCCGATTCTATTGGTTGAGTTCAAAAGAACGGATAGTTGGCATATCGAAGGGGTCAAAAGTGGGGCGCTACATAAGTTGCGAGAAGATCAGGAAGATCAATTCGCCAACTCACTGGACAGTTTCAGTCGCAAGGTCTGGCGTGTTCCGCGTTCCCGGCGTCTGGCCCGTTATGACCTGGCGATCCTGCATGACCCACAGGAAGCACTACCGCCTTCCAATGCCCGGGCGCTGGAAAACTTCATCCGGGTCGGCAAGGGCCTGGGGATCGATGTGGAACTGATCGAGAAGAAGGATTACTCGCGCCTGGCCGAATACGATGCCCTGCTGATTCGCGAGACCACCAGCATCGATAACCACACCTATCGTTTTGCCAAGAAGGCCGAGAGCGAAGGGCTGGTGGTGATGGACGACCCGACCTCGATCCTGCGCTGCACCAACAAGGTCTATCTCAGCGACCTGCTCAAGCGCCACCGGCTGGGCATGCCTGCCACCGAGATCCTGTACAAGGAGCGACCGCAGGACTTCGAGCGGGTTGGCGAGCGCTTGGGCTTTCCCCTGGTGCTGAAGATTCCCGATGGCTGTTTCTCCCGAGGCGTGATCAAGGTCGAGAACCAGCAGGCGCTGCTTGAGGCGACGGCCGAACTGTTCGAGCACTCGGTACTGCTGCTGGCCCAGGAGTTTTTCTACACCGAGTACGACTGGCGCATCGGCATTCTCAATCGCAAGCCGATCTTTGCCTGCCAGTACTTCATGTCCAAGGGGCATTGGCAGATCTACAACCACAAGGCCAAGGGCCAGGACATCAACGGTGAATGCCGTACCCTGGCGGTCCACGAGGCCCCGCGGGCCGTGGTGGAGCTGGCGGTGAAAACCGCCAACCTGATCGGCGATGGGCTGTATGGGGTCGATCTCAAGCAGTCCGGCGACAAGGTGGTGGTGATCGAGGTGAACGACAACCCCAACCTCGACTGCGGAATCGAGGACGCTTATCTGCAGGACGACCTGTACTCCCTGGTGCTGGAGGAGTTCGTCCGCCGCCTGGAGCTCAAGCGTCGCGGCCAGGCCTGGTGAGACGATGATCCACAGCTATCGATTGGCCCATGGCCGCTTGCAGGCGGTACCGGGGTGGGATGCCGAGGTGATGCTGTTCAGCAATCCGGACCTGGCCGAGCGCGACCTGCTGCGCAGCGCCTTCAAGCTCGATGAACATGCCCTGGCCTCGGCCCTGGACCCGGATGAGGTTTCGCGCATCGAGTTCCACCCCGACTACCTGTTCCTGATCTGGAAGCGTCCGCAAAACTACTCCGCAGGCGCTAGCCAGTCCTTCGAAGTGTCGTCCTGCGGCCTGCTGTTCGCTGCGGACCGGTTGCTGGTGATCGCCGCCGACGACACGTCCCTGGACGGGCTCGGGAGCCGCCACAACCTGCATGCGCCCCTGGATGTGCTGCTGGACTTGCTGCTCCACAACATCCATCACTACCTGGGCCACCTGAAGGTGATCAAGCTGGTGGCTCGGGAGCTGCAACACAAGTTCAACCAGACCCTGGAAAACCGCCACCTGCTACAGATGTTCAATCTCAGCGAGAGTCTGATCCATTACCTCAACGCCCTGCACAGCAACGGCACGCTGCTGGCCCGGCTGCGCAACCATGCACACATGGAGCATTTCCAGGGCTCGGCCATTGCCCTGATCGACGATCTGATCATCGAGAACAACCAGTGCTACAAGCAGGCGGAGATCTACTCCACGGTATTTGCCGGCTTGATGGACGCCCGCGGCAACCTGATGAACAACAGCAGCAACCAGCTGTTGCGCAAGCTGACCCTGATCAACGTGGTGTTCCTGCCCCTGAACCTGATCGCCAGCATCGGCGGCATGTCCGAATTCAGCATGATGACGGCGGGCACGCCCTGGTGGCTGGCCTATTCGCTGCTACTGCTGGCGATGCTGCTGGCTGCCGTTGCCATGACCGTAGGGCTGCGACGGCTTGGCAGCCGTCGCGTACAGGAGCCGTGAGGCTCATTGCGGTTGCAGGGTCAGCACCTCGAATCCGTCGCGGGTCACGGCCACGGTGTGTTCCCATTGGGCGGAAAGGCCGTTGTCGCGAGTGACCACGGTCCAGCCGTCCTTGAGTCCACGGACCCGGGCGCTGCCCTGGTTGAGCATCGGCTCGATGGTGAAGGTCATGCCTTCGCGCAGCTCCAGGCCGGTGCCGGCGCGGCCGAAATGCAGGACCTGGGGCTCTTCGTGCATCTGCCGACCGATGCCGTGGCCGCAGTACTCGCGGACCACGCTGTAGCCGTTGGCCTGGGCACGGGACTGGATGGCGTGCCCGATATCGCCGAGCCGGGCGCCGGGGCGCACCAGCCGGATGGCATCCCACATGGCCTGGAACGTGGTGTCCACCAGGTGCTGGGCCTTGGGGGCGACATGGCCGATCAGGTACATCTTGCTGGAGTCGGCGATATAGCCGTTCTTTTCCAGGGTGATGTCGATATTGACGATGTCGCCATCCTTGAGCACGGCCTCGGGGTGGGGCATGCCGTGGCACACCACCTCGTTGATCGAGGTATTGATGCAGTAGGGATAGTTGTACTGGCCCTTGCTCGCCGGGCGAGCCTTGAGCTCATGGCGAATGAAGTGCTCCACCGCGGCGTCCAGCTCCATGGTCGACAGGCCAGGGCCGACCAGCTCATCGAGAAAGGTGAAGACTCGGGCCAGCAGTCGTCCGGATTCACGCATCAACGCCAGTTGATCGGCGGTCTTGATCAGGCTCTGGGTCATGCACGACCCCTGAGCAGGTCGGGTTTGTTCAACAACAGCTTGTTGATCAGGTCGTTATAGGCCAGATGCGGATTGAGCTCGGCCAGCAGGCCAATCTTCATCCAGAACTCGGCCTGGGCATTGATCGAACGATCCATGGTGGCACTGGCCACGCGGATCTGCTCATGCAACTCATCGGAGATCTTGACGATACCCATGTCGCGGGAGGTCCTCTTTGAGTGGGGTTAATATACGAATCATATACGTTCCATATATAAGGCCTCAAGGCAAAATAGGCCGATCCGGGGCTTGCGGGAGCGGATTTAATTCGCTAGTTTTCCTCCATGACTTTTTCTGCCGTACGTTCCCAGCCAAGCATTATTACCGCCATTCCTTATTGGCGGGCTTGCTGACGACTGCACCCAACCCGCCCTGGAGGCGGGTTTTTTCTCTCTGTCTCCCGGGCTTCGAACACAGCCAGGAGATCCATCATGAGTCACCCCAGCCGTCTTGCCAGTACCCCCGCGCCCAGCACCGACATGGCCTTGCTGGAACACTATGTGAAAATGATCCTGGCCGCACCGGTCTACGACCTGGCCATCTGCACGCCGCTGCAAGTGGCGCCGGCATTGTCCCTGCGCCTGGGCAACCAGGTGCTGCTCAAGCGCGAGGACCTGCAGCCGACCTTCTCCTTCAAGATCCGCGGTGCGTACAACCGGCTGGCGCAACTAAGCGCTGAGCAGAAACAGCGTGGGGTGATCACCGCATCTGCCGGCAACCATGCCCAGGGCGTGGCCCTGGCGGCCCGCGAGCTGGGGATCAAGGCCACCATCGTCATGCCTGAAACCACCCCGGAGCTCAAGGTCCTGGGGGTACGTAGTCGTGGCGGTGAGGCCCTGTTGCATGGGCCGAGCTTTCCGTTCGCCCTGGCCCACGCCCTGGCGCTGGCCGAGCGCACCGGTTGTACCTTCGTGCCGCCTTTCGACGACCCCCATGTGATCGCCGGGCAGGGTACGGTGGCCATGGAGATCCTGCGCCAGCACCAGGGCCCCCTGGATGCGATCTTCGTGCCGGTGGGCGGCGGCGGGTTGATCGCCGGGATCGCGGCCTATGTGAAATACCTGCAGCCGCAGATCCGTATCGTCGGTGTCGAGTCCGAACACTCCAATTGCCTGCAGCAGGCGTTGCTGGCGGGGGAGCGGGTGATCCTGCCGACGGTGGGCACGTTCGCCGACGGTGTCGCGGTGGCGCAGATCGGCGAGTACGGCTTCCAGATCTGCCGCCAGCATGTGGACCAGGTCATCAGCGTCAGCAACGACGAACTGTGTGCCGCGATCAAGGACATCTACGACGATACCCGCTCGATCACCGAACCTTCCGGGGCCCTGGCGGTAGCGGGCATCAAGCGCTACGTCGCCGACAGCGGTGCCCGTGGCCAGACCCTGGTGGCCATCGACTCGGGAGCCAATATCAACTTCGACAGCCTGCGCCACGTGGCCGAGCGGGCGGCGCTGTGCACTGCCGTGGCGCAAGCCTGAAGTGCAGGGACGGTCAGGACAGCAGTGGCCGCATGAAGCTGCGTTCGTAGCTGAGGATGAATTTCTTCTCTACCACCGAATCCACCAGGGCCACGCTTTGCGGATCGCCAAGGGCCGCCTGGCGATAGGCCTCGTAGTCGGCCAGGGACGGGAAACTGAACAGGCAGTGGGCGATGTTGCTGGCCCCTTCACTGGGCAGGAAGTAGCCATGGTGGGTGCCGCCCAGGCGCTGCACCACGGCGATCCAGGCCTTGGCGTAGGCCTCGAACTCGGCCAGTTGGTAGGGGTCGATCACATAGCGGACATGGCAGGTAATCAAGGACGGTACTCCAGTGAGGAACGGACGGGTTCGCGTCAAAAAAACTGCGGCTCAGAGCCAAATCGAATTTAACAGACTCGACAAAGCCGCATAGTCTGAACCCTGGCCCCGTGTATGCAGATCCCGCAGGCCGGGCCACGACATCGAACACGGACGTCGCCACTGGCAGGCGCTTGGCCTGTCGATTGGTCGCCTCGAAGAAGGAGAGAGTCGCCATGTTTCTATCTGCCCTGGAGTTGCGCAACATCATCGAAAGCAGTTTCCTGCCCAAGCGATGCCAATGCACCCTGAGCCCCGACCTGTCGATGACGGTGAAGGTCTTCGGTGACCGTGAGCCCGATCGCGTCGACCTGCTGGTCACCGGCATCGATGCCGCGCAGCTCAACGGCTGCCGGGAAATCAACGAACTGGTGGCCGAATTGCGCTATGACCTGGCCCACAACGCCAGTCATATCGGGGAGCTCAAGCGCGCCCATCATTGAAGCATCGCCCAGCGTTTCGTGCCCAAGTCCGGTAGGCAAGCCGCTGTTACCGATCGACCAGGTGGTTGCAGGCCCCGGTCTCGCAGCCGCTCAAGGCTGTAGCGCGCCTTATGGCCGACCCTACAGATCGCTGTAGGCGATGCGCTGGTAGCCGGGTAGCGCTTGGTCGAGCAAGTGGTCCAGGGATTGCCGGGGTGGCAGGTAGTCGTCGCCGAAGTCACCGTTGTCCAACTGGGTCGGATGGGCGACCACCTCGATCAGGCCGTGCGGGCGCAAGCCGTCGAGCAGGTCCCTGGGGGTGCAGACCCTGTCGGCCGAGGCCCCCGATAGCCAACGCATCCGACGATTCAACGAGCTTTTGAACAGCCACTTGAGCGGGCCGATGTTGCCGCCGACATTGCGCGCCAGCCGTACGGGCACCCTCTGCTGGGCGGCGAAGCGCGCGACGATCATCGCGATCGGCCAGATGTTGTGCACATGCTGGTGCGAATCGATATGGCTGGGCCTCACCCCGTGGTCCAGGCAACGCTCCCACTGGGCTTGCAGCTCTTGCCACACGGCGGTCCTGGCCGCGGCCGGCAAATGCAGGGCCGAGCGCCGCAGGTGCAGATCGAACTGGCCCTGGGCATCGCAGAATAGCGGTTGGCCAGCGATTGCCTGGCTCAAGGGGGCACCATAGGTCAGGTTGAAGTGCAGGCCGATACGCCCCAGCAGGGCGTGCTGATTAGCCAGGCGGCAGGCGTCTTCGAAGGCCGGCATGTTGGCCATCAGGGTGGCCGAGCTGATGACCCCGCGCTGGAACGCGCGTAGGGTCAGTTGGTTGTATTCGGGGTCGAGGCCGAAGTCGTCGGCATTGACGATGACCTGCAGCAGCCGGGAGTGCTTCATGGACGAACCTTCTTGGCAGTAGCGGCCAGGCGACGTTCGCGCCAGGCCTTGAAATGAGGCTTGAGTCGTTGCCAGAGGCGCTCGCCGAGCCCCGCGAGCAAGCCGCGCGGGCGCCAACTGTAGAAACTCCAGCGCTGGTGCTCCACCAGGCCACTGAGGCGTTCATGCAACTGGTGGCTGGAGCGGCTGAGGCTCACTCGGGAAGCGTCGACCCACTGCCAGCCGTCCTCCAGGCCCCAGCGAATCCACTCGTCCAGCAACAGCCGGCCGCTGCCCAGGTTGGCGTAGTCGGCGAGAAAGGCGATGTTGTAGTCATACAGGCGCCCGCGCTCCAGGAGTCCCAGGCGATAGCTGATGCAGCGCCCCTGGTGTTCCAGCATCGCCACTCGCACCCGATCTTCGGCTGCCAGGGCGTGCAAAGCGCTGAACATCCATTGCTGGCGCCGCGCTCCAGAGAAGATCCCCAGGCCATCGGTGCCTTTCCAGCTGGACTGTTCCACTTCGCAAAGCCTCTGCAGGACCTGGTCGATGTCTTGCGCGCTGGGGGACAGGCGAACGACCCGCGCATCGATTTCGGCGCAGCGTTTCTTTGCCCGGCGCAGTTCATAGCGCAGGGTCCCGCTGGCTTCATCGCGATCGCTGGGAAGAATCTGGTGCTCCGGTACGCGGCATCCCAGCGACTGTTCGCCATAGCTGCTGGCCCGGCGCCAAGGCTCCAGCACGCCGGCGGCATCGACCAGCTCGTGCAGTTGCAGCAAATCGTGGGGCAGACGCCGGCGAATCTGGCCCAGGGCTTCGGCCATGGCCGACCTTGCAGCGGGCGCCACCAACAGCGCCAGGCGATCGCTCAGTGGGTGCCCCAAGTGCCGCAAGACCCGCAATGGCAGGCCGCCACGGGACTCTCGCCCGGCGATCAATGGCAGGCACAGCAGCAACTTCGCGTCCTGCCAGCCCAGCAGGATGTGCAACGCCTGGTGCTCGGTCAGGGCCTGTTCGGCGCCGCGCAGCCAGCCCAGGCGATTGAACGGGGTGGCCTGTTCGGTGGCTTCGCACAGTCGTTCATAGGCTTGTGCGGGGAAGTTTTCGGTGCACAGGCTGGTGCACCATTGCCAACGCAGGGTCACGTGCGCTCCTTGTCGATCTGGCTGGCCGCGGCCTGCTGCTCGGCCAGGCGACCGCGCCTGAGGTGATGCAGGCGCGTCTGGTGATAGGGCCGGCGGCGATGCAAGTGCAGGCAGCGCAACAGGCAATAGACATGCAAGGATTCGCCGACCTCCTGGAAGCCCAGGCGCATGTGCATCTTCAGCGCGGCCTCGTTGCGCACGTTGACCAGTGCCCGGGTGGCCTTGAAGCCGCGCTCGCGGTACTCCTCCCAGAGCATCTTCTGCGCCAGGATCACCACCCCCGAGCCACGGTAGGGCAACGCGCATTCCCCGGCGAACTGGTACAGGCAGCCAGGTGGCATGCGCATCCAGCAGCGATACAACTGATCGTCGTAGTAATCACGCTCGCTGATCCACACCATCATCATCACGTTGCCTTCGTGATCCAGGTGGGCGCTGCCGCGACTGCCCTTGTCCAGCAGGCCGCGAATGGCCGGTAGCTGCGCCTTGAAGTACTTGTCGAAGGCCGGCAGCAGCTCCCGGGTGATGCGCACTTGGGGCCAGCGCTCGGGGCTGATGGGGCAGGGCACAGGCAGCGCCAGGGGGCGCTCCAGTGTCAACAGCTCCCAGTGGTAGTAGAAGAAACGTTCGCGCAGCAGGCGCAGGCTGCCGCGCAGGCCCTTGCGGCGAATCTTGGCCAGCAGGCCGGTCAAACGATTCATAGGGTTTTCCAGGTCAAGGCAAACAAGGTCTCGCCGGGCAGTTGGAACACTGCACGGCCGGCATGGCACTGCACCGGTGCCTCATGGCTGTAGCCGTCGGGCCCCAGCAACTCCAGGCGAGGGCCGGACTGGCAGAGATCGGTCGTCGCCGCCAGCTCGATGGTGTGTGGCCGTGGGGTCTTGGCCACTCCCAGCAAGCTGTGACGGGCGCCATCGCGCAGGGCCAGGGCGTCCACCTCGAAGGCCGGGTTGTCCAGCGCCTGGACCTCGCCCAGCCAGTGCTGCTGGATGAATTGCTGGGCCTTGGCCACTGGCTTGAGGGCAAAGCGCTGGGCGTCGCGCAGGGCCAGCATGCCCTTGGGATACTCGGGTTCGTCGGCGGCCTGGAACCAGTTGAGCATGTCCAGCAGGCCGTCCTGTGAAGCGTTGACCACTACCGACATCCACCACAGCGCCGCATAGTGGGTGTCTTGCTGGTAGGGGCTGAGGTCCGGGCCGCTGGAAATATTGGTCTGGCTCAACAGCAGCGCCTTGCGTGGCCGGCCGTGCTCGTCCAGCCCCACCAATTGCGCAGCGGCGCGCACGCTGTCGCGGTAGCGCCGGGTGGCCAGCAGATCGCGCACCATCCATTCGTGCCAGGCCAGGGCATCGATATCCTCGCCATGTTCTTGCAGCAGCCGCTGCGCCCAGTCGATGCCCCGGCGTTGCCCGGCACCGACCCGGAATGGCCCGTCCAATAGCCTGGAGCTGGCTGGCATGGCAATACGTACCCCGGCTGCGCGGGTATCGGGATTGGCCCGGGTGTGCTCCAGCATCTGCCCGAAATAGGCGGCGAACGCGGCATAGCTTGGGTAGTTCAGGTTGGGTTCGTCGGCAAAGGCCAGGTAGTGCGTGCCTCGGTTACCCAACTGCGCGCTGTCGGCCAGCCAGGCATCGAGCCCTGCGAGGGTCTGGCGATCGGCCTCCAGTACCGGACGGCGCCCGGTACCTGCCAGGAGGGTGATGTCGTGATCGATGGCGAACATTTCGCGATACAGGCGACGAAAGCCGATTTCTCGCAGCGGTTCGCTCTTGATCACATCGACGAAGCTGTAGAAGTTGGCCGATCGGGCGCCCAGGGCCCGTAGCAGTTCGAAGGTCGACTGCGGCGGCTGGGCGTAGGGCAGGGCGATACCCAAGTGCGGGCTGGGTCCCCGAGCCTGCGGCTTGAGCGTCAGCTCCACCTGTCCCGGGGTCCACTGCAATGGATGCAATTGGTGCAGGTCCTGGGCGAACAGGTTGGCGGTGCCATCGAGCCAGAACCCGACCTTGCCGGAGCCGCCCATTGACAGGCGCCAGACTTCATCCTGGCTGGCCGGTGGCAACGGGACCTGGTCGAATTGCGGGTACTGTTCGTGGCGCTCCAGCTTCAATCGCACTTGCAAGCCATCGCTCAGGCGCACGGCCTGCAACACGCTGACACCACCGTGATACTTGCCAGCCAGCACCGCTCGCTCCCCTGCGGCCACCTGAAAATACAGCTCGGCCCCTTCGGCGACATCGGCGCTGAAATGCACTTTGGCCGGCTCGAACTGGGCTTGAGTGGCGCTGTCATGGCCGATCTTGAAATTGCGAAAGCTGTAGCCCGGGACTTGCAGGCGATAGTCGCCCTGGGCCGCAGGCAGGTGGATATCCTGCTGGCCATAGGCTTGGCTGGCGGGGATATCCAGCGCTTGCAGCAACTGGCCGTCAGGCGCCAGTAAATACAACTGCTCGTGGTTGGCGTCGCTTTGCCACGCGGGGCTCCAGCGCAGATGCAGGGTGTCGGCGGCAGCGGCCTGCAGGTACAGGCTGCCATCGCGGATATCGCCCCACTGCATGGGGGCCGCGTACAGCGACGGCGCCACGAATAGCATCAGGGCGAACAGGGAACGGGGTTTCATCAGGCCTTTTCCTTGGGGCGCAACAAGTGGCGCAGGTAGACGATGTCTGCCGGTAGCAGAAACAGGGTGCGGTACCAGGCAATACCGCTGAGCCGACAGTACAGTGCGAGCATTGCCAGGCTTACCGCCAGGTAGGCGATGGACGAAGCCAGGCCCGCACCGACGATGCCCAGCCGCGGGATCAGCAGCGCGTTCAGGGCCAGGTTCAGCAGCGCGCCGGCCCCCAGCATCAACGACAGGGTGCCAGGCCGCTGCTTGCCCAGCAGGTCCAGGCGCAGGATGCTGGCGTAGCACAGGCCCAGCAGCCCGGGCAGCAGGGCCAACAGCGCTTGGTAGGCCGGGGCATAGGCCGCACCGAACAGGGTCACGATCAACCACTGGCCGATCAGCGCCATGGCAAGGCAAGCGCCGAGCATGACCGTGGCGGTCAGGCGCAAGGCCAGGGCGGTAAGCTGCTCGATGCCATTGCCTTGCTGTAACAGGTGCTTCATCAGGGGCGTGGTCACGGCCTCGGGAATGATCAGCAACAGCTCGGCGGCGGCGCTGGCCATGGCATACCAGCCAAGGGCCGTGGGGTCGAGCAAGGCGCCGATGAACAGATAGTCCGAGCGCAGCATCAACTGCTGGGCCAGGACACCGGGATGGCTCTGGGCGCTATAGCGCAGGAGCCGGCCTTGTTCGCCGGACTGCCAGCGCAAGCGCAGGTCGTGAAAGCGCGCCAGCCAGCACCAGCCCACCACGACCACCAGCAGGGTGCCCCCCAACCAACTGACCAGCGCCGCGGACAACGGCTGGTCGCGCCAGATCCACCACAGGCCGACGAACAACACCAAGGGCACCAGGGATTCCAGCAACCGCAGGGCATTGAAGGCTTCGACCCGGCCATCGGCGTTGTGCAGGGTCAGCAGGCCGCTCTTGAGCACCGTGATCGGCACCGCCAGCAGCAGTAGCCAGGCCAGGCTCCCCAGTTGCAGGCTCAGCTCCCACTGGCTGCCCAGGGTGTTGATCAGGGCCAGTGCGGCAAGGGTCAGCAGGCTGGCCAGCAGGCAGCCGTAGACCAGGACCTGGGTCAGCAGCAGCGCCATGGGGCGCTGGCGCGCAGCGTCATACCCCACTGCCGTATTGAGACCGCCGCTGGTGAGCGCGGCGATCAGGTCCGGCAGGGTACTGAGCAGGGCGAACAGGCCGCGATCCGCCGGGCCCAGTAGCCGCGCCAGGAGTATGTTGCGCAGCAGGCGCAGGCCGATCATCGCCAGGCGCGTGCCCATGCTCAGGGCCAGGTGCCAGAGGTAGCCTCCACGCCTCATGCCCGCGCCCCCTTCAGCAAGCGCCAGGCCAGGAGCCCCGGATGGGCGGCGCTGGCATGGCTGACATCGATTCGTGGCAGGGCCAGCCATGGGTTGTCACCTGCCTCGATCAGGCCGGGTTGGGTGCCCAGGGCATAGCGATAGCCCAGCTCGGCGACGGCGCTGCGCACCTGCAGGTTGTGATCGCCATTGGGATAGCAGTAGATCTCCAGCGGGGCCTGGCAATGCTTGCGTAGCGCGTCATGGGAGCGTTTCAGGTCACTGCGCAGGGCGAGCGGATCGAGACGCGTGAGGATGCCATGGCTGGCCCCGTGGGGGCCGAAAGACACCAGCCCGGAACGTTCCAGCTGCTTGACCTGGCTCCAGTCCATGGCATGGGGCGCGGCACCGGCCGGACAACTGTCGGCCAGGGCTTGCAGGGTGACCGGGTCCAGTTGCTTGAGGCGTTGCAGGTAGCCGCCCAGGGCACGACTGCGAGCCACGCTGGCGGCCGTTTGCAGCAAGGCTGCGGGCGGGGGCAGTTGCAACATCCGCAGGTAGTCCAGCAGTGGCTGGCTTGCGCTGGCGTTGGGTTGCTGCCACAGGGTCTCGCCAATGGACTCCCACCAGAAGCCCTGGCTGCGACCGATGAAATCGGTGGACAGGAAGATGCTTGCCGGCACTTCGTAGCGCTCCAGCAGCGGGTGGGCCACTTCTGCGTTGTCGCGCCAGCCATCGTCGAAGGTCAGGGCTATCCGGGGGCGGTCGCCACCGGGCAGCTCCAGCAGTTGCTGCAGCGGCACACAGTCGAAATGCCGGCGCAACCAGCGCAGCAAATGCTCGAATTGCGCCTGGCCGACACATAATGGCGCACGGTGGGGCAGGCTCGCCGCGGTGGAATCGGCGAGCACTCGGTGCAGCATCAGTATCACCGAGCAATCGCTCAGGCGCCGCCGCCCGACACTGTGCAGGTAGGCACTGCCCAACAGGCGCTTGAACGTCAGTTTCACCTTCACCTCAGCGATTCTGCTGTGGGTTCCACAGGGCATAGCGCTGCCCGCGGAGGAACTGCCAGAGACCCATGCTCATGCCCGCCAGGGTCACCAGGATGAATCCGGCCAGGCGAAACACCTTGGGCAGGCGTCCGCGCGAGTCCAGCAAGCCCAGGAGGCCCGCGCCATAACCCGCCAGTTGGGCAACCAGCAACGCGCTATAGAAGGGGCCGGCGTCCCACAGCAACAGGTTGCTCAGCAACAGTGGCAACAACAACACCGGTGCCAGGCGCCGGATCAGCTTGTGGCTGATCAGGGCAATGGCATAGGCGCCGTGGCGCCATGGATTCATCAGCTCCCGGCGTTGGGCCAGGCTCTGCAAGCCGCCCACGGTGACCCGCAGGCGCCGGCGGTATTGTTTGTCGGCTTCATCCACGCCCTGGTCCAGCACCTGGGCTTGCTCCACATAGACGATGCGCTTGCCCGCCACCGGGGCGCAGGTGCTGATGAAAAAGTCATCGTTGACCTCGGCCGGAATCCGCTGGAACAGTTCCCGGCGCAGGGCCAGCAACGCGCCGTCGGCTGAAACCATGCAGCCGGTACGATTCTCGGCCTGGCGCAACCAGGCTTCGTAATGCCGGTACAAGCTATCTCCCAGGCTCAGGTTGTGCCCGGGCCGGGGGATGATCATATGCCCACCGCAGGCGCCTACCTGCGGATCGGCCAGGGGCTCCAGGAGCTTGCCCAGGGTGTCGGTGGACCACTGGTTGTCGGCATCGGTGAACACCAGGATGTCATTGCGTGCCAACTCTACCGCGGCGTTGAGGGCCCCGGCCTTGCCCACCCGCGGCAGATCCAGCACCAGGACCCGTGAGTCGCGCAGGCCCAGGGCAATGGCCACGGTCTCGTCGCTGGAGCCATCGCTGGCCAGGATGATCTGCAGGTCGGTGGCCGGATAATCCTGTTGCAGCAGGGTCTGGAGCTTGTGCTGGATATGCGGTCCTTCGTTATGAGCGGCGATGATCACGCTGACCGATAGCGGCTGGCCCTGCATCGCAGGGCGTGGGCGCACGAACAGGCTGAGCAGGCCCAGCAGCAGCGGATAACCCACCCAGGCATAGAAGGGCAACAGCAGGCAAAGCCAGAAAAGAATCTTAGCCACGGTCGGGCCTCCTGACAGAACGGTTGAACAGACCCTGGATCAGGGCCGAGGCCCCCAGGTACAGGCGCACCCAGTGCAGCAGCCAGAGTTGCAGGACAAACAGCGGGTCGCGCTGGCGCCACCCCTGGCGCAGAGCCAGGAGCAGGGGCGCGAGGGCGGCCAAGGCCAGGTACAGCAAGGCACCGCCCCCCTGGCCCAACAGCAGCGCCAGCACGGCCATCAGGCTGAGCAAGGCACACGCCAGGCACAGCAGTGGGAAGCGCAGCAGGCGCAGGCTCGGCCCGGCGCTCTTGAGCAATTGCACATGGCTGCCCTGGCGCCAGCGTTCCTTGGCGGCCCATTCGCTCCAGCTGGCTTCGAACCCCCAGTGCAGCACCTGGGGCTGGGCCAGGCTCAACTGCCGTGCTCCGGCGGCGTTCAGGCGCAGGCCGAAGTCCTTGTCCTCGCCGGTACGCAGTTGTTCGTCGAAACCGCCGACACGCTCGAACCATTCGCGCTTCAGGCAAAGGTTGGGCGTAGGCATCCACTGCAACAGGCGAGCCTTGTCCCCGGCCGCCAGGCTGCGTCGCTGCCAGGCCCGGGCGAACCAGGGAGCGCTGGCAGGGGCGGCGCAATCCAGGGCGAAAACCTCGGCCTGCGCCTGGTTGCGTTGCCAGAGTTGCAGCCAGTTGCCGGGGACTTCGATGTCGGCATCGAGAAAGGCCAGGCAGTCGCCAGTGGCGACGGCGGCGCCGCGATTGCGCAAGGCCCCGATGCTCAGCCCGGGGCATGGCAGGACCTGGGCACCCAGTTCCCTGGCCCGTTGTGGTCCCTGGTCGGTGGAGCCGTTGTCGACCACGATCAGCTCGCAGTCCATGTCGGCCGCCCGGGCGGCGCGCAACACGCTGCCCAGGGTTCGCTCGATGTGTCGCGCCTCGTTGTACATGGGCACGATCACGCTGATCCGTTGCATTGCAGCCTCCCTTGGCAGGATCTCGCTGATGACATGCTCGCCTTGGCGTCGCGACGCCAGGACGACTTTCTTGCGGCGCTCGCGCCCCGAGTAACGGTGCCTCATCGCGCTTGCTCGGCCTCACGCCGCAGCACGCTGGACAAGGCCAGGAAGATCCACAGGTATTTGTGGTTCGGTGCGCTGAGGAACAGCAGGAACACCGCCAGTGCCAACAGGCTCAGCCCCAGGTGCGTGACAAGGTCGGCCTGCTCCCGGGCGCCCCGGGCGAGGAACGCCTGGCGCGAGCGCTCGAAATTGCGCAGCCCCATGAGCAGCAGCGCCACGAAGCTCAGGCCGCCGGGAATGCCCAGCTCGCTGAACAGTTCCAGATAGGTGTTGTGGGCCCGGCGATACAGGTCCGGCTCGTTGAGGTTTTCCGAGAAACTGCTGGCGAAGCCGGTTTGCGCGTAATGGATCGGGAAGGTACCCAGGCCTGAGCCCAGCAGTGGGTTCTCGCGGATCATCTGGCTACCGACCACCAGGTAGGAGGTCCGACGACCCAGGGAGGTGTCCGCCGAGTGCGAACCGGACTTGAGCATGCCCAGGGACTTGATCCGCGCCACATAGTCGGCCGGCAGCGCGGCAATACCCAGGGGCACGACGATCGCCACGGCGAACATGGCGAAGCCCAGGTGCTTGGGCCGCAGGCGCTTGAGGCGGTCGCGGTAATGCCAGGCCCCGATGGCGATGGTGAACAGCACCACCAGCAGGCCGGAGCGCGAGTCGGTCTTGGTCATCCCAGCCATCAGGGTCAGGCTGATGGCCACCCAGAACAGGCGCTCCAGCCAGTGGGGCGAACGCAAGGCGAGCAGGATCGCCGGTGGCACGGCCATGGCGATCAGCAGGGCAAAGTAGTTGGCGTCCTGCAGCAGGCCGATGGCCCGGCCGCCCACCTGGTACTTGGCGGAAACCAGCGCGATCACGCAGGTAATGGCCACGCTGACCGCCAACAGGCGGCAGAGCATCAGCAGGTTGATCTCACGGGCAATCAGCAAGGTCACGAAGAACAGCACCAGGCCCACGGCCAGCTCTCGCAGGCTGTCCAGGGAGACGGCCAGGTTCTCGCTGTACATCAGGCTCAAGAGCAGGCACAGCAGGAACGGCCCCAGGGCGCGCCACAGGTTGCTGCCCAGGCGGGTCTCGGGGATCTGCCGCAACAACAGCTTGAACAGCATGATCAGGATCAGCGAGGCGCCCAGCAGCTTGGCCCCGGAAAAAGCACTGTCCTTGAACAGCCCCTCGAAAGGCACCAGTGCGCAGATCCCCAGCAGGCCCCAGGCCGGACGACGATAGAGCAGGGCCAGGCCGAACATCCCGACCACCACCAGTGGTGCCAGGAATGGCCACGGGCTGGCAAGCAAGGCCAGGCCGGCCAGGCCCAGGAGCAAACCGAGAAAAGGTGCGGCGATCATACCGGGGTAGTCTCTCTGGCAACGCGGTACAGCTCATCCCAGCGCTTGGCCAGGGTGGGCAGGTGATGGTGCTGGCGCTGGGTGACACGAGCCGCCTCGGCCAGGCTCCGGGCCTGGAGTGGATCGTCCAGCAACTCGCCGATGCAGCGGGCCAGTTCCTCGCTGTCCAGGGGCGTGGCCAGCAGGCCGTTGTGCCGATGCTGCAGGACATCGGGAATGCCGCCGACGGCAAAGGCCGCCACCGGAGTCCCGACCTGCATGGCTTCGAGCAGGATCATCGGCGTGCCTTCGGTGCGCGAGCTGATCACCAGCACGTTGAGGCGCTTGAGCCAGGGCTGCATATCGCTCTGGTAGCCCGGTAGCAGGATACGCAGGGACAAGCCGGCGGCCTCGATGCGCTGGCGCAGGATCGCGTTCTGCTCGCCATCGCCCAGGAGCACCGCCTTGAGGGAGGGGCGTTGCTGGCACAGGCCGATCAAGGCATCGAGAAACAGATCCGGGCCTTTTTCCCCGCTCAGGCGCCCAACGAAACCCACCAGGGGTTCCTGCTCGTCGCGCCGCACCGGAGCGTCATGCAGGGGCGGAGCCTGGTTGCCCGTGGCGATGGCCGGGGCCGGTTCCGGCAGGCCGTTGGGAATCACCAGCAGCTTGGCTTCGGCGACGCCTGCCTGTAGATGCAGGCGGGCGATACTCTGGGCGACGCACACCACCCGGCGTACCTGGCTGCTGCGACACAGGCGCAGGCTGGTCCAGGTATAGAGCTTCTGCTTCAGGCTGCGCGGGGTGAAACCGTGCTGGGTCATTACCAGCGGCAGTTGCAGGCGCCTGGCACAGGCCCAGGCGAACACCTGGGCCTTGAAGTTGTGGGCATTGAGCAGCCCGGGCTGCTGGCGCAGATGGGCCAGCAGCTCCTTCAGGCTCCGGCAATTGTGGCTGGGCACGCCGGCCTCGGCAAAACGCTGCAGCAACGCCAGCGGAGCATCGATGAACACCACCCGATGCTCGCCCGGGGTGATCAGGCAGTGATCCAGCAACATGCGCTCGGCGCCATAGAAGCCACCGCTGTGGATCAGATGCACGATAGGCTGCGCGGCCATGCTCAAGTCGTTCACTGTTTGGCCCAATGCCAGGCCCAGCGCCAGGTCCAGCGTGGGTAGGGGTTGAGCTGCGGGGTTTCGACCGCGTTGAGCACCATCAGCACGGGCAGGCCGAGATGGTCGCTGACCTGGGCCGGATGCTTGAAGCGATGGTCGAAGAACTCATAGACATAACCCAGGGCGATGGCCAGGAGCAGCCCGGTCAAAAGACCCAGGGGGATGATCAGCATCGGTTTGGGGAAAGCCGCTTCGCTGGGTTCGTAGGGCTGGCTCAGGACTCGCGCATTGGACAGCTCGCCGCTGATCAGGCGCTCGCCGCGGCTCTCTTCATAGCGCTGGGTGTAGGTGAAGAAGGCCTTGTGCAGGGCATCGATCTCGGTGTCCAGCTGGCGCAGCTTGCTCAGCACTTCCTGCAGGTCGCGCACACGGGTCTTGTAGTCGTTGATCCGCGTGGTTTTCTGGGCGATCACCGACTGGGTGATCTGCAATTCGCTGCTGCGTTCGCGGACGCGGTTCTCCACGACCTTGAGGAACTGCGCCCGGGCCCGGACGATCTGCTCGCGCTGTTGCTGCATTGGCACGCTGTCGGCGCGGTAGGTATCGGCGGTGGTGCCGTACTGACTCACCAGGTTGGTCAACTGCTCGCCCAGGTGCTTGATCTCGCGGTCTTCGTAGGCAACGTTGTCCACGGTGTTGGCGAAGGCGAAGGGAAAGGTGTAGTCGGTCAGGCCGGCCTTGCGTGCAGCGTCCAGGCTTTTTTGCAGGTAATCCAGGCGGCGCTGGCTTTCCAGGGCCTGGTCACGGTAGCCGTTGAGCGACTGCTCCTCGGTATTGATGGCATTGAGGCGGAAGGTGATCTCCTCCTTGGGATCGGAGGCATGGGCCGCTTCCAGCAATGCCTGGCGCTTGCCCTCCAGATCGTCGAGGCGTGACTGGTACTGGGCCTTCTTCTGTTCGTAGAAGGCCTCGGGCAGTTCATTGGATTGCAAGTCCTGGCGGCTCTTGAGGTAGTTGGCCAGCAGGCGCTCGACAAAGCGCGTGCCCTCGGCGGCGGACGGGCTGCTATAGACGATGGAGATCACGTTGGAGCCGGGCAGGGTGCCGATCTTCAGGTCCTTGACCGCCTGGTCGGTGAAGGCGTCCAGGCTGGTATCGCGCACCGGGTCCACTGCCAGGCCGAAGAAACCGCGGGCCGGATTGATCACATAGTTGCGCAGCGGGTCCACCAGGATGCTGCGGATCGGCTTGAGCACCAGCTTGCTCAACAGGCCTTCGCTGCCACTGAACTGGCCCTCGCGACGCAGTTGGTCGATGGTGTCGCGGATCAGGGTCGGCGAGCGCAGGATATTGCTTTCGGTCTCCATGTCCGCCAGCGAAGGCGGGATGAACTTGTCGGCATCCGGGGCGAGCACGGTGTTGGCGTCGGTCTGCGACAGCTTCTTGGACTGCACGATGACTTCGGCAGTGATCTCGAAGCTCTGCTTGAGCACCAGCGGCAGCAACAGAGCGAGCAGGGCGAAGCCCAGGAACACCCGCTTGATCAGGCGCCGATTGACGAAGAACACGAGAAGGAACTCGTGCAGGTAGTTTTCGATCTTGGTCATCGAGAGTGGACTCACTATTTGCTGGAGCTATTCGAGTTGTTCGATTCTTTGTTGTCGACGCGATAGCCGAAGCTGAATCCGACGCCCTGGAACATGATCACGTCCGCCAACTGCTTGCTCAGTGCACCGGCCTTGGCCAGGCGGGTCTTGGGCACGTAGAGCATGTCGTCCGGCTGCAGGTAGGCGAACTGCAGGGCCTTGCCATCCAGCGCCGCGTCGGCGTCGTAGACCCGGGCCTCGACCTCGCTGCCCTTGCGCCGCAGGATCACCACCGAGTCCAGGCGCGCGGTGGGGCCGGCGCCCTTGGCCAGGGTCAGGGCCTCGAGCACCGAAATCGGCCGGCGTACCGGGTAAGCGCCCGGCTGGCCGACTTCACCCATGACGAAGACCTCGTTGGCGGCGGTGGTCTTGAGCAGTACGTCGACGCTCACCGCACCGACTTCCTTGGCGTAGCGCTGGTTGATCAGGGTTTGCAGCTCGCTCAGGCTCTTGCCCTGCAAGGACAGGCTGCCCAGCAGCGGGAAGCTGGCGCGGCCATCGGAGCCCACCACGATTTCGCGACTCAAGCCAGTGGCCGGGTTGGTCAGGCTCGTACGCAGGTTGTCCAGCTGGGCCATGGCGTGGGAGATCGAGAAAGTGATCTGGGGCTTCTTCAACACCTTGGCGTACTGCGCTTGCAGGGCCTGGCGCGCCTGTTCGGCGGAGAGCCCGGCGACCTGGATATTGCCGATATAGGGCATGTCGATGCTGCCATCGGGCAGTACCAGCTTGTTGCCCCCAAGCTCCGGCGCGCTGATGAAGGTCACATCGACCTGGTCGCCCGGTTGCACCAGGTAGCGGGTCTGGCTGGTGGTGCCGATATGGAAGATCACGTCCAGCACGTCCTGGGGACGCAACACCTGTTCGATGGGCATGACTTCGGTGAGCTGGGCCTGATCGGCCGGGGCGCTGAGGATCTGTACCGGCATGTGCTGTGGCTCGCGATCGGCGCAACCACCCAGGGCCGCCAGCAGCAGTGACAGGCTCAGCAGGGAGAGTCTTGGCTTGTTCATGGTTACACGGTCCTTGTACCGGTCAGAGGCGGTCGTAAACCCACTTGGGCATGTAGTACTTGCGGGCGTTGAACACGCTGCCGATCAGCTTCGCTTCGGCCTGGATCAACCGTTGCGCCGCGGCCTGGGCCACTTCCCAGCGGGTTTCCTCGCTGCGCACCACCAGCACCACGCCATCGACCTGGGTACTCAGGGTGAGGATGTCGCCACTGCTGTACACCGGGTCGCCATCGATGATCACGAAGCGGTATTGCCCGGCCAGGAGTTGCAGCAGGTCGCGCAACTGCTCGGGCGTCAGGCGTTCGGCGTACTGCTGGCGCCGACCCAGGGGCAGGAAGTCGAAGTCCTGCTCCTGGCTGTCATGAATGCAGCTACTCAACTGCGGTGGGGTACTGGCCAGGGCCAGGTCGAGAAAACCCGGTTGCTGGTCCAGGCCCAGGCGCCGGGTCAGGCTTTGCTCGCCCAGGCTGGTATCCACCAGCAGTACTCGGCCCCGGCTGGTGCGTGCCAGCTCACTGGCCATGCTCAGGCTGCTGCTGGTGACGCCACTGTTGCGGTTGGCCGCGGTCAACAGGATCACGCGCAGTTCCTGGTCGAGCACGGTCACTGCCAGGTTGCTTTCACTGGGGGGCTGGATTTTCAGACTGGCAAAGGTTGCTGCCGCCATTTCAACTTGCTCCGTGGCCATTGAGGACCTTGAAAGGGGTTTTGATCAGGATCTTCAGGTCGAGCCAGGGGCTCTGCTGGAAGATGTAGGTCATGTCGAGGGTCACCCGGCCGTCGAAATCCACGTCGCTGCGCCCGGAGACCTGCCACAGGCCGGTGATGCCCGGGTAGATGCTCAGGCGACCCAGGTGGTGTTCCTTGTAGGTCTGGGCGTGGAACGAGGTTGGGCGTGGGCCGACGATGCGCATCTGGCCAAGCACCACATTGATCAGGTTCGGTAGTTCGTCGAGGCTGGTACGACGCAGGAAGCCGCCGATCCCGGTGATCCGCGGATCGCGATCGATCTTGAAGTCCACCGAGTCCGGGCCGTGCTTGTTCAGGTGGCGCACCGAATCCTTGAGGGCCTCGGCGTTGACCACCATGGTGCGGAACTTGTACATGCCGAAGCGTCGGCCACGAAAACCCGTACGCAACTGGACGAAGAACACCGGCCCTGGGCTGGTGAGCTTGATTGTCAGGGCAACCACCAAAAGCACCGGCGACAGTGCCACCAGCAGCAGCGCTGCCAGTACTGCCGAGGTCAGTCGCTTGCTGCGTGACAAGGTCCAGGGCCGGCCGCCATCGCGGCCAGTGATCCAGCCATGGTGTTGCAGGTCGATGGCAGCCTGGACCTTGCGTCGGAACGGGTCGTTGCGCCGATCGATGCGCGTGGGCGCATCGCTTGCGGGCGATGAGAGGGGTCTGTCCATATCCACCGGAAGTATTTCCATTGCAAAAGAATTGGGGGAACGCTCAGGGCACGCAGGCCGCTCAGGACGTCCGGCCTTGGTAGTAGCGCAGGTACCACTGCACGAAATCCCTGAGCCCGTCTTCCAGGGGAACCTGGGGCCCGAAGCCGGTGAGGTTCTCCAGGGCGCTGACATCGGCGCAGGTGTTGAGCACATCTCCCGGTTGCAGTGGCAGGTACTCGACCTGGGCCTGGCGGCCAAGGAGTTTCTCCAGGGCGGCCACATAGTCCTTAAGGTGCACGGGGCGCTGGCCGCCGATGTTGAACAGGCGCCAGGGGGCCATGCTGGTGGAGGGGTCCGGTTGCTCGCGGTCCCACAGCGGGTCGCGGGCTGGTGGTTTGCCCAGTAGGCGCACCAGGGATTCGACGATGTCGTCGATATAGGTGAAGTCGCGCTGGTGCATGCCGTAATTGAACAGTTTCAGCGGATGCCCCTGGCTGATCGCGTCGGCGAACAGAATCGGCGACATGTCCGGTCGACCCCAGGGGCCATAGACGGTGAAGAAGCGCAGGCCGGTGGCCGGCACGCCGAACAGGTGGGCGTAGCTGTGGGCCATCAGCTCGTTGGCTTTCTTGCTGGCCGCGTACAGCGAGAGCGGGTGATCGACGTTGTCGCTGACCCGATATGGGGTTTGCTGGTTGGCCCCATACACCGAACTGGAGGAGGCATAGACCAGGTGCTGCACGGGGTAGCGCCGGCACATCTCCAGCAGGTTGAGAAAACCGCCCAGTTTGCTGTCCAGGTAGGCCTTGGGATTCTCCAGGGAATAACGCACCCCGGCCTGGGCGGCGAGGTTGATCACCACCTGTGGGCGGACCTCGGCGAACAGCCGATCCAGGCCCTCGCTGTCGGCCAGGTCCAGGCGTTGCAGCGGGAAATGCCCCACTTGCTGTTCCACCCAGCGCACCCGATCGTGCTTGAGCTGGGGGTCGTAGTAATCGTTGAAATTATCCAGTCCGGTGACCTGATGCCCATCCTTGAGCAAACGCAGTGCGGTATGGGCGCCGATGAACCCGGCGGCCCCGGTAATCAGGATATTCATGCGCAAAGTGCCCCAGGTACGCGGTAAGGCAGGCCGATGCTCAGGTAGTGCAGACCAGCGTCCGCTGCCTGTTGCGGGTTGTAGAGATTGCGGCCATCGACGATCAGGCGATCGTTGAGCTTCTCGCGCAGCAGCTTGAAGTCCACCACGCGAAAGGCCTTCCACTCGGTGCAGATCACCAGCGCGTCGGCGCCTTGCAAAGTGTCGTCGCGGGTCGCGCACAGTTGCAGGTCATCGCGGTAGCCATACAGGCGCCGGCACTCGGTCATGGCCTCGGGGTCATAGGCATGGACCTTGGCCCCGGCTTCCCACAGCGCTTCCATCAGGTAGCGGCTGGTGGCTTCGCGCATGTCGTCGGTGTTGGGCTTGAATGCCAGCCCCCACAGGGCGATGACCTTGCCCTGGAGGTTGTCCCCCAGGTGCGCCTTGAGCTTGCGAAACAGCACATGACGCTGCTGCTCGTTGACGTCGCGCACGGTCTTGAGCATCTGCGGTTCCAGGCCATGGCTTTGCGCGGTGTGGATCAGCGCCCGCAGATCCTTGGGGAAGCACGAGCCGCCAAAACCGGCGCCCGGGTAGATGAAGTGATAGCCGATACGTGGGTCGGCGCCGATGCCTTTGCGTACCGCGTTGATATCCACTCCCAGCCGCTCGGCCAGGTTGGCCATCTCGTTCATGAAGCTGATGCGGGTGGCGAGCATGGCATTGGCCGCGTACTTGACCAGCTCGGCACTGCGGTTATCCATGAACATCAGTCGGTCGTGGTTGTGATTGAACGGAGCGTAGAGCTCGCTCAATTGCTGGCGAGGCAGTTCATGGGCGCAACCGATGATGATCCGGTCCGGACGCATGCAATCGGCGACCGCCGAGCCTTCCTTGAGGAACTCCGGGTTGGAGACCACGTGGACCCGCAGCTCGGACTTGCCCAGGTCCGCCAGTTGCTCGGCCACGGTCTCGACCACCAGGTCCGCGGTGCCCACAGGCACTGTGGACTTGATGACCAGGGTCTTGTCGCTGTACATGAGGCAGGCGATGTTTCGTGCAACGGCCAGGACATGATCGAGGTCCGCCGAGCCATCTTCATTGGAGGGGGTACCCACGGCGATGAAGATCACCTGGCCATGGCCTACGGCATCGCTGGGCTGAGTGGTGAAATGCAGGCGGCCGGCCTTCTGATTCTCTTCGATCAGGGCCGCCAGGCCCGGTTCGTGAATCGGTGGAATGGCGCGCTGCAGTTGGGCGATCTTGTGGCTGTCGATATCGACACACACCACGTTATGCCCAACATCGGCCAATGCAACCGCTTGCACCAGGCCAACATAGCCAGTACCAAAAACGCTGACTTCCAAGGGAACGACCTCGTCCATGATGAGTGTTGGGTGAGGGCGTGGCTCACCTTCTGAAAAAAGGCATGTGGCACATGGCCTTCATTGCGCTCTTTTTTTGACACTACCACAAGGTAAAGACGTTTAATTGACGTTTTTTGGCGTTACATAAATGACACAGCCTCTCTATTTATTTTTTAGATACAAATAAAACCCTTTTAAAACATAGCGTTACAGTTATTAATGATGGCCATAATGAAAAGCGTCAAATACTTGTATTTGTTTGTTGGGTTCGCTAAAAATCCGACGAACGGTAGGTATTTTCGACAAAAGTTTGATGCTTCTTTGCTACCAGCCTACAAAAAAGAACGATCTAGAGAGTGTTTCTGAGCGATGAGACAGTTTTTTGAGGCGCTTTCCAGGGCAGTGAAAAAGTCTCGGAATTGATCAGCTCGATGCTGGCTGGAGGTGTCGAACGTGAGCGCTGGAGTCAGACTAAAGTCGGGTAGGGCAAAGGCGGGCGATCTGCCATCATTTCCGGTCTTCATTGATTCAATCAATTCAACCGGTGATGTTTAATTTGCCGGATGGATTTCTCCTGGGTCTTTTCTGCCTCGCGTCACTGATTTTCTGCTGGAGCCTGTTCATGCGTCCCCCTTTTCCTTTACTCAATCCGTGCCCGCTCCTGGGCCTCGGAGCCGCTGTCCTGTGCGCGGGTTTTACACCGTTGGCCACTGGCGCCGGCTTTATCGAGGACAGCAGCGCCAAGCTCGAATCGCGCACGGTCTATTTCAATCGGGACTTTCGTGACGGCCATACCAGCAATGCCCAGGGTGCCTCCAAGCGTGAAGAATCCGCCCAGGGCTTCATTCTCAATCTGCAGTCGGGCTATACCGAAGGCACCGTAGGTTTTGGCCTGGATGCCTTGGGCATGCTCGGGCTCAAGCTCGACTCCAGCCCGGACCGCAGCAACAGCGGCCTGCTGCCATCCAGCGGGCATGACCCGCGGGGCTCGGCCGACCAGTACGCCAAGCTGGGCTTGACCGCCAAGGTGCGGGTATCGCAGACCGTATTCAAATACGGTGCGCAACTGCCGGACCTGCCGCTGCTCAAGTACAACGATGGCCGCCTGCTGCCCACCATGTTCAACGGTGCGGTGCTGACCTCCAAGGAGGTCAAGGACCTGACCCTGACGGCGGCGCGCCTGAATCGCTACACCGCCCGGGATTCCACGGACTCCCAGGACATCCGCGTGCACTGCAAGAACAAGCGCTATGCCTGCAACACCACGGCGGATCATTTCGATAACTATGGCGTGGACTACAAGTTCAGCGACCGCCTTAGTGGCCAATACCATTACGCCGAGCTGGAGGACATCTACCGCCAGCACTTCATCGGCTTGCTGGCCAACCAGCCCTTGGGGCCTGGCGTGCTCAAGGGTGACCTGCGCCTGATCAAGAGCGACGACAGCGGCAGTGCCCGTGCCGGTAGCATCGACCACCGGGCCCTGAGCACCATGCTCAGCTACGGCCTGGGTGGGCACGTGTTCAGCGCCGGTTGGCAGCGCATGTACGGCGAGAACTCGATGCCGTACCTGGATGGCAGCAACCCGTACCTGGTGAACTATGTACAGGTCAACGACTTCGCGGCGATCCAGGAGCGTTCCTGGCAACTGCGCTATGACTACGACTTCAAGGCCGTGGGCATCAACGGCCTGAGCTTCCTGACCCGCTACGTCAGTGGTGACAACATCAAGGTCCCGGGCAGCCTGCGCGAAGGTCGGGAATGGGAGCGTGACAGCGAACTCAAGTACGTGGTGCAGAGCGGCGCCTTCAAGGACGTCAGCCTGCGCCTGCGTAACGCCACCTACCGTAGCAACTACCAGAAGATCGCCCGCGACATGGACGAAACCCGCCTGATCGTCAGCTACAACTTCTCGATCTTCTGACGTAGCGCTGCCCTGTAGCCGCTGTCGAGCCTGTGGCGAGGCTGCACGAAGGCCCGCAGGGCCTTGTCTTGACCCGCTTGCGCGGTCGCAAGCAGCCCGCGGCAGCGGCTACACGGCGCATTACACCAGTTGATGCCGGTAGGGCAGGTCCGGCCCGGTGCGGGTGCAGGTCAGCGCTGCGGCGTTGACGGCGAAGCGCAGCAGGGCGTCGATCTGTTCGCGCCCCAGCTGCGCAAGACCCAGGGGCGAGTCCAGCCCCTGCTCGGTCAACCAGGCGATCAGCGCCGCCTGAAAGGTATCGCCGGCGCCCACGGTGTCGGCTACCTGCACTTGGGGTGTCGCGACCGACCAGTGGCCGTGGTGCTGGCTGAACACCGTCGCGCCCTGGCTGCCGCGGGTCAGGAACACCAGCTTGGCACTGCCTTGCAACCAGCCCTGGATCAGTGTCTCGGGCGCCTGCCCGGGATACAGCTGCTCCAGGTCCTCATCGCTGACCTTGATCAGGTCGGCGTGCCCGGCCAGTTCATCGATGCGTTGGCGCCACAATTGGATATCCGGCTGCGGGCCGAGTCGCACATTGGGGTCGAGGCTGATCAGACGCCGCCCCCGTTCGCGACGCACCAGGGCCAGCAGGGTATCGGCGATCGGTTGCACCACCAGGGCAAACGAGCCCACGTGCAGCCCGCGTACCAGGTCGTCCAGTTCCGGCAGGTGTTCTGTCAGCAATTGTCGGTCGGCACAGCCTTCGCCACGAAAGCTGTAGTGTGGCGAGCCATCGCTGCCCACCGCCACCATGGCCAGGGTGGTAGGGGCCGTGAATTCGCGCAGGTGGCGGGTGTCCACGCCTTCCTCCTCCAGTACCCGCCGCAAGCGCTGGCCCAGGTAGTCCCGGGACAGTCCGGCGAGCAGGGCCACATCGATGCCCAGGCGGCGCAGGCCTACCGCCACATTGAACGGCGAGCCACCGGCAATCGCCTGGAACGCCACTTTATTGGCCGGAGCACCGGCTTCGTCCACGCTAAAAACATCGAACAGCGCTTCACCGCATACCAGATACATAGTCATTCGCTCTTCAAGGGGCCAGATGCTGTCGATGGCGCTCACGCAGCGGTTGGCAGGGGCCGGGTTCGGGGCGCCGGGTCATGCATGATATCGGTGATGGCAGGCGATCGCCGCGATGTTTTCGACCCGCCATTGCCGTCCATGCAATGGCCAGGTACATCAGCCCAAGGTCCACTGGCTTTTTCCCGGTCACTGCCTAAGATGGCCGTCGTAGCTCCTCCTTTGTCCCGGAAACCGTTGGTAACGATGTCGGAAAAAGACACCATCTCCCTGCAACTGGTGCGCGAAGCCTTGTTGCAAAGCTGCGCGCCTGGCGTGGCCACCGAAGAAGTGCTGCACAAGGTCGGCATCGATCCGCTCGACGTGCAGTTAGGCGCGGGGAGGGTTCCGGCCAACGCCTATGCGCGACTCTGGCGCTTGCTGGCACGGCGCCTGGACGATGAGTTCTTCGGCATGGACCCGCGCAAGCTCAAGTCCGGCAGCCTGGCGTTTCTCTGTCGTTCGGCCATGGCCCAGCCGACCCTGGCTCAAGGCCTGGATTCGGTGCTGGAGTTTCTTTCACTGATGCTCGAACACCTGGGCGCGCAACTGGTACGCCAGCAAAGCCTGGCGGAAATCGTCCTGGCCGAGGACGAGCAGCCTCCGCGCCGGGCGTTTACCTATTTCACCTACTGGATGATCGTTCACGGCGTGGCGTGCTGGCTGGCAGGGCGGCGGATTCCGATCCTGGCCATCGAATTGCGTTGCCCGCAGCCGGAGTTCTGCGATGACTACCGGGTGATGTTCTCCGACAACCTGCGCTTTGACCGACCCCGCACGCGGATGATCATCGCCGCCGACTGCCTGGACCTGCCCATCAAGCGCAGCAAGGAGGAGCTCAAGCGGTTCCTGGCCCAGGCCCCGGCCAACATCCTGGTCAAGTACCGCGATCCGCAGAGCCTGGCCAGCCGGATCAAGCAGCAGTTGCGCCAGCTACCGGCAGAGCAGTGGCCGGAAAGCGAAAGCCTGGCCCAGAGCCTGTGCATTTCGGCCTCGACCCTGCGCCGCCGCCTGGCCGAGGAGGGCCAGAGCTACCAGGCGCTGAAGGACAGCGTGCGCAAGGAGCTGGCCATCGTCTGGCTGGCGGAACCGCAGATCAGCTTCGCGCAGATCGCCGAGCGCCTGGGCTTTGCCGATACCAGTTCGTTCTACAAGGCGTTTCGCAAGTGGTCCGGCTCCAATCCCGGGCACTATCGCAGCCTGATTCTCAACGACCCGGCCTGATCTTGGCCAAACCGGTCACGCAGGTTGACAGCTTTGACCATTGTCCGGCCAAGGCTCTGGCGCCAGTATTTCACTGATTTTCATGAGGTTCCCCAATAAAAACAACGAGGGCTTCTGGCAATGCGCGATTACCTGTCCGCCACCGAAAACTTCAACTACCAGCACACTGTCGATGCCACCCTGGCCGGCTCGCTGTCGGCGCTCAACGCCTGTGTCGAGTGCTGTGACCGGCATGCGCTGCCTGGGCGCATCGCGTTGTTCTGGGAGGGGCGAGACGGCAACAGCGCCAGCTACACCTTCACCGATCTGCAAGACAAGGCCGGACGCCTGGCCAACTTCCTCCTGGCCCAGGGCGTGGGCAAGGGCGACAAGGTCGCCGGCCTCTTGCCACGCAACGTCGAGTTATTGATCACGGTCCTGGCCACCTGGCGCATTGGCGCGGTGTACCAGCCCCTGTTCACGGCCTTCGGCCCCAAGGCCATCGAGCACCGGGTCAACAGTTCCGCTGCCAAGGTGGTGGTCACCGACGCCATCAACCGGCCCAAGCTCGCCGAGGTTGCCGGGTGCCCAACGGTAGTCACCGTGGCGGGTGCCAAGGGGCAGGGCATCGTACGGGGCGATTTCAGCTTCTGGGCCGAACTGGAGCAGTATCCGGCCCGTTGCGAACCTGTGCTGCTCAGTGGCGAAGATCCCTTCCTGCTGATGTTCACCTCGGGCACTACCGGCCCGTCCAAGGCGCTGCAAGTGCCGCTCAAGGCCATGGTCGCCTTCCAGAGCTATACCCGCGATGCCGTGGACCTGCGGCCCGAGGACGCGTTCTGGAACGTCGCCGATCCGGGCTGGGCCTACGGTATCTACTTCGGTGTCACCGGGCCGTTGGGCCTGGGTCACCCGATCACGTTCTACGATGGCCCCTTCACCCTGGAAAGCACTTGCCGGGTGATCAACAAATACGGCATCACCAACCTCACCGGGTCGCCAACCGCCTACCGCTTGCTGATTGCCGGCGGCGATCAGTTCGCCCGCTCGATCAAGGGCCGCCTGCGCATCGTCAGTAGTGCCGGCGAGCCGCTCAACCCCGAGGTCATCCGCTGGTTTGCCGAGCAGTTGGAGGTGGTGATCCACGATCACTACGGCCAGACCGAACTGGGCATGGTGCTGTGCAACCACCATGGCCTTGAGCACCCGGTGCATGTTGGCACCGCCGGTTTCGCCTCGCCGGGCCATCGCATCGTGGTGCTCGACGAGGAATATCGCGAGCTGGGTGTCGGCCAGCCGGGAATCCTGGCCATCGACCGTCGGCAATCGCCGATGTGCTGGTTCGCCGGTTACGCCGGGGCACCGACCAAGGCCTTCGTTGGTGATTACTACCTGAGCGGCGATACCGTGGAGTTGAACCAGGACGGCAGCATCAGCTTCGTCGGGCGCAGCGACGACGTGATTACCACCTCCGGCTACCGGGTCGGTCCGTTCGACGTGGAAAGTGCCCTGGTGGAGCACCCGGCGGTGATCGAGGCGGCGGTGGTGGGCAAGCCCGATCCGGAGCGTACCGAGCTGGTCAAGGCCTTCGTGGTGCTCAGCGAGCAGTACCGCGCCACTCCGGAATTGGCCGAGGAGCTGCGCCAGCATGTGCGCAAGCGCCTGGCGGCCCATTCCTACCCGAGGGAAATCGAGTTTGTCAGCGACTTGCCCAAGACCCCCAGTGGCAAATTGCAGCGCTTTATCTTGCGCAACCAGGAAATCGCCAAGGCTCAAGAGGCCGCGGCGGCAACAGTCAACGCGTGAACAGGGTTTGAACGATGCAGATTCAGAACAAGGTTTTTCTCGTCAGTGGCGGTGCGTCGGGCCTTGGTGCCGCCAGCGCTGAAATGCTGGTAGCCGCCGGCGCCAAGGTAATGCTGGTGGATCTCAACGCCGAGGCCGTGGCGGCCAAGGCGCAGCAGTTGGGTTGCCAGAGCGTGGTCGCCGATATCAGCCAGGAGGCGGCTGCCGAAGCGGCAGTCCAGGCGGCGGTGAAGGCCTTTGGCGGGCTCGATGGCCTGGTCAACTGCGCGGGCATCGTGCGCGGCGAGAAGATTCTCGGCAAGAACGGTCCCCATGCCCTGGCCACCTTCGCCCAGGTGATCAACGTCAACCTGATCGGCAGCTTCAACCTCATGCGCCTGGCGGCCGCGGCCATCGCCGAAGGCCAGGCCGACGCCGATGGCGAGCGTGGGGTCATCATCAACACCGCCTCCATCGCGGCCTTCGACGGGCAGATCGGCCAGGCCGCCTATGCCGCCTCCAAGGGCGCGGTGGCCAGCCTGACCCTGCCGGTGGCCCGCGAGCTGGCACGTTTCGGCATCCGCGTGATGACCATTGCCCCAGGCATCTTCGAGACGCCGATGATGGCTGGCATGAGCGATGAGGTCCGGGCCTCCCTGGCCGCCGGCGTACCGTTCCCGCCACGCCTGGGCAAACCCGTCGAGTACGCCGCGCTGGTGCGGCATATCATTGAAAACAGCATGCTCAATGGTGAGGTGATCCGTCTCGACGGCGCCTTGCGCATGGCCGCCAAGTAAGGAGTCAGCATCATGTCCATTAACCAAGATCCGATTGTCATTGTCAGTGCCGCCCGCACCCCGATGGGTGGTTTCCAGGGCGAGTTGAAAGGGCTCAGCGCCCCGCAACTGGGAGCGCAAGCCATTCGTGCCGCAGTGCAGCGCGCCGGGATTGCCAGCGATGCGGTGCAAGAAGTGCTGTTCGGCTGCGTGCTGCCGGCCGGCCTCGGCCAGGCGCCTGCACGCCAGGCGGCCCTGGGAGCCGGCCTGGACAAGGGCACCCGTTGCACCACCCTGAACAAAATGTGCGGTTCGGGCATGGAGGCGGCCATCCTGGCCCATGACACGCTGCTGGCCGGCAGCGCCGAAGTGGTCGTCGCCGGTGGCATGGAAAGCATGTCCAACGCGCCCTATCTCCTGGATCGCGCCCGTGCCGGCTACCGCATGGGCCATGGCAAGGTGCTGGACCACATGTTCCTCGACGGCCTGGAAGATGCCTACGACAAGGGGCGCTTGATGGGGACTTTCGCCGAGGACTGCGCCGAGACCAACGGCCTGACCCGTGAAGCCCAGGATGCCTTTGCCGTGGCCTCGCTGACCCGAGCCCAGCAGGCGATCAAGGATGGCCTGTTCAAGGATGAGATCGTTCCCGTACAAGTGACGATCGGCAAGGAAACCCGGCTGATCAGCGACGACGAGCAACCCCCCAAGGCCAAGCTGGACAAGATCGCCGGTCTCAAGCCGGCCTTCCGTGAAGGCGGCACTGTGACGGCCGCCAACTCCAGTTCGATTTCCGACGGTGCCGCGGCGCTGGTCCTGATGCGCCGTTCCGAAGCCACCAAGCGCGGGCTCAAGCCACTGGCCGTGATTCATGGCCATGCGGCCTTCGCCGATACGCCGAGCCTGTTTCCCGTGGCTCCGGTCGGTGCTATCGAGCGCCTGATGAAGAAAACCGGCTGGTCCCTGGATGACGTGGACCTGTTCGAGATCAACGAGGCCTTCGCCGTGGTCAGCCTGGTGACCATGAACAAGCTGGAAATCCCCCATGACAAGGTCAACGTCCATGGCGGCGCCTGCGCCCTGGGCCATCCGATCGGCGCCTCGGGGGCGCGGATCCTGGTGACCCTGCTGTCGGCCCTGCGCCAGAAAGGCCTCAAGCGTGGCGTGGCTGCGATCTGCATCGGTGGTGGCGAAGCCACGGCCATGGCTGTTGAATGCCTGTAACGAGGAATCGCGATGTTGCCCAATGACGAACAACTGCAGATCAGCGACGCGGCCCGGCAATTTGCCCAGGAGCGCCTAAAGCCTTTTGCCGCCGACTGGGATCGCGAGCATCGCTTTCCCAAGGAAGCCATTGCCGAGATGGCCGAACTGGGCTTCTTCGGCATGCTGGTGCCCGAGCAGTGGGGCGGTTGCGACACCGGTTACCAGGCCTATGCCATGGCCCTGGAGGAAATCGCCGCCGGTGATGGCGCCTGTTCCACCATCATGAGCGTGCACAACTCGGTGGGTTGCGTGCCGATCCTCAAGTTTGGCAACGATGAGCAAAAGGAACGTTTCCTCAAGCCCCTGGCCAGCGGCAGCATGCTCGGGGCCTTCGCCCTGACCGAGCCCCAGGCCGGCTCCGATGCCAGTAGCCTGAAGACCCGGGCCCGCCGCGATGGCGACCACTATGTGCTCAATGGCTGCAAGCAGTTCATCACCTCGGGGCAGAACGCCGGGGTGGTGATCGTTTTCGCGGTCACCGATCCGGCGGCGGGCAAGCGCGGTATCAGCGCGTTCATCGTGCCTACCGACGCCCCGGGCTATAAGGTCGCGCGGATCGAGGACAAGCTCGGCCAGCATGCTTCCGATACCTGCCAGATCCTCTTCGAGGACGTGAAGGTGCCCGTGGCCAACCGCCTGGGCGAGGAGGGCGAGGGCTACAAGATCGCCCTGGCCAACCTCGAAGGTGGCCGCGTGGGCATTGCCTCGCAATCGGTGGGCATGGCCCGGGCCGCATTCGAGGCGGCGCGCGACTATGCCCGTGAGCGCGAGACTTTCGGCAAGCCGATCATCGAGCACCAGGCCGTGGCTTTCCGCCTGGCGGACATGGCCACCCAGATCGCCGTGGCGCGGCAGATGGTGCAATACGCCGCAGCACTGCGCGACAGTGGCAAGCCGGCCCTGGTCGAGGCCTCGATGGCCAAGCTGTTCGCCTCGGAGATGGCCGAGAAGGTCTGTTCTGCGGCCTTGCAAACCCTGGGCGGCTATGGCTACTTGAGCGACTTCCCGCTGGAGCGGATCTACCGTGACGTACGGATCTGCCAGATCTATGAAGGCACCAGCGACATTCAGCGCATGGTCATTTCGCGCAATCTCTGACTTTTAGCAGGAGCTGATTCATGAGCTACGAAACCATTCTGTTGGATATCAAGGACCGGGTCGGCCTGATCACCCTCAACCGCCCCCAAGCCTTGAACGCGCTCAACGCGCAGATCGTCGGCGAGATCAACCAGGCCCTGGATCGCCTGGAAGCCGATCCGCAAATCGGCTGCATCGTCATCACCGGCTCGAAGAAAGCCTTCGCTGCCGGCGCCGACATCAAGGAAATGGCTGAGCTGAGCTATCCGCAGATCTATCTCGACGACCTGTTCAGCGACAGCGACCGAGTGGCCAACCGGCGCAAGCCGATCATCGCCGCGGTCAATGGCTTTGCCTTGGGGGGCGGTTGCGAACTGGCGCTGATGTGCGACTTCATCCTGGCCGGTGACAACGCCAAGTTCGGTCAGCCGGAAATCAACCTCGGCGTGCTGCCGGGCATGGGCGGCACCCAGCGCCTGACCCGCGCCGTGGGCAAGGCCAAGGCCATGGAAATGTGCCTGACCGGGCGTTTCATCGATGCGGTGGAGGCCGAGCGTTGCGGCATCGTCGCGCGTATCGTGCCGGCCGACGAGTTGGTGGACGAAGCCCTGAAGGTCGCCGCACTGATTGCCGGCAAGTCGGTACCGGTGAGCATGATGATCAAGGAAAGCGTGAACCGCGCCTTCGAGGTCAGCCTGTCCGAAGGCGTGCGCTTCGAGCGCCGGGTGTTCCATGCCGCTTTCGCTACCCAGGACCAAAAGGAAGGCATGGCGGCCTTTATCGCCAAGCGCGAGCCGCAGTTCAAGGATCGCTGAGGCGGTTTGCGGCTATAAAAAAATCGCAGCCTGGGCTGCGATTTTTTTGTGTCTTCAAGAAGGCTATTGCGGGCAAGCCCCGCTCCTACATGAAAATGACGTTCCTGTAGGACGCGGCTGCCCGCGATGCTTTTACTCGATCAAACCAGGTAGTGCTTCAACTCACGGGCGATCAGCATGCGCTGGATCTCGCTGGAGCCCTCGTAGATCTGGGTGATCCTTGCGTCACGGTAGTAGCGCTCCACCGGGTAGTCCTCAAGGTAGCCATAACCGCCGTGGATCTGCATGGCCGAGGAGCAGACCTTCTCGGCCATCTCCGAGGCGAACAGCTTGGCCTGGGAGGCTTCGGACAGGCAGGGCTGGCCGGCGCTGCGCAAGCGGGCGGCGTGCAGGATCAACAGGCGCGCGGCGTTGATCCGGGTGTGCATGTCCGCCAACAGGTTGGCGATGCTCTGGTGCTCGATGATCGGTTTGCCGAACTGCACCCGATCGCGGGCATAGGCCAGGGACGCTTCGAAGGCGGCCCGCGCGATCCCCAGGGCCTGGGCGGCGATGCCGATGCGCCCGCCCTCGAGGTTGGACAGGGCGATGGCCAGGCCCTTGCCCCGTTCGCCCAGCAGGTTGGCGGCCGGCACGCTGCATTGGTTGAGGGTCACGGCGCAGGTATCGGAGGCGCGGATGCCCATCTTGTGTTCGGTGCGGTCGACGATGAAACCCGGGGTGTCGGTGGGCACCAGGAACGCCGACAGGCCTTTCTTGCCCAACTCCGGATCGGTCACGGCGAAGACGATGGCCAACTGCGCCCGCTTGCCATTGCTGACGAACTGCTTGGCGCCGTTGATCACCCACTGGCCGTCGCGCAGTTCGGCGCGGGTCTTGAGGTTGTGGGCCTCGGAGCCGGCCTGGGGCTCGGTCAGGCAGAAGCAGCCGATGGCTTCGCCACTGGCCAGGCGTGGCAGCCAGGCCTGTTTCTGCTCTTCGCTGCCGTAGTTGAGGATCGGCCCGCAACCCACCGAGTTGTGGATGCTCATCAGGGCGCCGGTGGCACCGTCGCCAGCGGCGATCTCTTCCACGGCCAGGGCGTAGGCCACGTAGTCCAGGTAGCTGCCGCCCCATTGCTCGGGAACCACCATGCCCAACAGGCCCAGCTCACCCATCTTGCGGACCAGGGCGTCGTCGATCCAGCCGGCCTTTTCCCAGGCCTGGGCATGGGGCGCGATCTCGCCACGGGCGAAATCCCGGGCCATGTCGCGGATCATCACTTGTTCTTCGGTCAGTTCGATATCGTGCATGAGTTCAGCTCCCGCTGCCGTCAAAACCGCTGAAGAAGCTCGCCACCCGTTCGGCCTCGAGGGCCGCCAGGGTCGGTGGGTTCCAGTGCGGGGTCTTGTCTTTGTCGATGATCAGGGCGCGTACGCCTTCCATCAGGTCGCCGCGTTCGAACCACTGCCGGTCCAGGTGCAGCTCCAGGGCGAAGCACTGCTCCAGGCTCAGTTGGCGGCCCTGGCGCAGCATCTCCAGGGTCACGGCCATGGCCAGGGGCGAGCGGGTTTCCAGCAGGTCGGCGGTAGCCTGGGCCCACTCATGGCTGTCGGCCACGGTCACGCTGCGCAATTGCTCGACGATGCCGGGCACGTCTGGCTGGGCGAAGAAGTGATCGATGGCCGGGCGCAGCGCCTGCAATGGCGCATCGGCCAGGGCCTGGACCCCGAGCCTGGCCAGCAGGCCCTGCAGGTCCTTGAGCGGTGACTGGCCCCATTGCAAGCGGTCCAGGCGCTGATCCAGCAGTGCCAGCTTGTCGCTTTCCAGGTACCAGTCGGCCAGGCCGCAATACAGCGCGTCGGCCGCGCGGATCTGCACGCCGCTGACCCCGAGGTAGGTGCCCAGCTCACCCGGAACCCGCGACAGGAAGTAGCTGCCGCCGACATCGGGGAAATAGCCGATGGCCACTTCCGGCATCGCCAGGCGACTGCGCTCGGTGACCACCCGCAGGTCGGCGCCTTGCACCAGGCCCATGCCGCCACCGAGGACGAAGCCGTCCATCAGTGCCAGGACCGGCTTGCGGTAATGGTGGATAGCCAGGTCCAGGGCGTATTCCTCGACGAAAAACGCTTCGTGCAAGGTGCCGGCATTCTTGTAGCTGTCGTACAACGAGCGGATGTCGCCACCGGCGCAGAAGGCCTTTTCACCCGCGCCGCGCAAGACCACGGCATGGATCTTCGGGTCCAGGGCCCAGGCATCCAGTTGGCGCTGCAAGGTGCGCACCATGGACAGGGTGATAGCGTTGAGGCCGGCGGGGCGGTTTAGGGTCAGATGGCCGATATGATTGCGTACCTCGATCAGCACCTCGTCCTGAGGGGTATCGAGGTCCCGTGCCGTCTGGGATGGAACCTGAGCAGTCATCACTAACTCCCTGCTTTTATTGTTCTTTATATGAAACTCGCGCGCGAGCATCGTCGGATCGTAACAGTGCAAATTTGCCGAATTCAACCGTGAAAGCTGCAGGTTGGCTGTGCATTTTTGCATGGGTGGGTGAACGTCGGCACCAGCCCCTCAAGCGCGCTGATCCCCGAGCTAGAAGGCCTGCGACAGAATCGGCTGTGAAATGACGGTTATCAGCCGATCCCGGCTGTTTCAGGTGCCCGTTACGACACCTGCGTGGCATTCGCTATTGGCATTCTGGCGCTCGGTTGCAGCGTAGCTCGTGGCGACCAGGACGAACCCGGCGCGGTGCGCCAGGCCTCGGCGATAACGCCAAGAACCCGATTGCGGCGACCCCGCACACACTCTCTGCCCCTGTCACAAGTGGGGCCCGGTTTTACGCCGGGCCGCTATAAATCCAAATAATCCGGGACTCTGAAGATGAATAAGAAATGGCTGGCCGCGCCGTTACTGGCGCTCGCGTGCACCTGCCTGGGCGCCAGCGCCAAGGAATGGAAGGAACTGCGCTTTGGCGTCAACCCAAGCTACCCACCCTTCGAGTCGAGTACCGCCGATGGCGGGGTACAGGGCTTCGGTGTCGATCTGGGCAATGCCATCTGCGCCGAACTCAAGCTCAAGTGCGTATGGATCAGCAATGATTTCGATGGCCTGATCCCGGCGCTCAAGGCAGGCAAGTTCGACGCCATCGAGTCGTCGATGACCGTGACCGACGCGCGGCGCAAGCAGATCGACTTCAGCGACCGGCTCTATGCCGGCCCCACGGCCATCGTCACGCGCAAGGGCTCGGGGCTGGAACCCACCGGCGAGTCGTTGAAGGGCAAGACCCTGGGCTACATGCAAGGCACCGTCCAGGAGACCTACGCCAAGGCCCGGCTCGGGCCGGCGGGGGTCAAGCTGCGTGCCTACCAGAATCAGGACCAGGTGTACGCCGACCTGGTCTACGGGCGCCTTGACGCCTCGATCCAGGACAAGTTGCAGGCGCAGATGAGTTTCCTCGCCTCGCCCCAGGGCGCGGACTTCGAAAATAGCGTGGGAATCAGCGACCCGCTGGTGCCTTCGCAGATCGCCATCGGCTTGCGCAAGGATCAGGACGAGCTCAAGGCCATGCTCAATGGCGCGATCCAGGCGCTGCACGAGAAGGGCATCTACGCCCAGATCCAGCGCAAGTATTTCGGCGACCTCGACCTCTACAACAACTGATCCAAGGTCCGGCCCGGGACTGCAACAGTCGGTTCCAGGCCGAGCCATGGCGAGCGCAAGGTGACTGGCGTGAATACCCTACTGTCTCTGATTGGCCTGGACCCGACGGTCTTGCAAGGCTACGGACCGCTGTTGCTGCACGGTACCTGGACGACCCTGAAACTCTCGCTGCTGGCATTGCTGGTCAGCATGCTCCTCGGGCTTGCGGGCGCGGCGGCCAAGTTGTCTCCACTGCGCCTGCTGAACCTGCCGGCCACCTGCTACACCACGTTGATTCGCGGGGTGCCGGACCTGGTCCTGATGTTGTTGATCTTCTACAGCCTGCAGGGCTGGCTCACCGCCCTGACCGAGTGGCTGGAGTGGCCCTACATGGAGATCGACCCGTTCGTGGCAGGGATCATCACCCTGGGATTCATCTACGGCGCCTATTTCACCGAGACCTTTCGCGGGGCGATGGTCAGCGTGCCCCGGGGCCAGCAGGAGGCGGCTGCGGCCTTTGGCCTGAGTCGCTGGCAACGCTTTCGCTTCGTGGTCTTCCCACAGATGATGCGCTTTGCCTTGCCCAGCCTGGGCAATAACTGGCTGGTGCTGCTCAAGGCCACTGCGCTGGTCTCGATCATCGGCCTGGCGGACCTGGTCAAGGTGGCCCAGGAGGCCGGCAAGAGCACGTTCAACCTGCTGGATTTTCTGCTGCTGGCCGCGGCCTTGTACCTGCTGATCACCAGTGCCTCGAACCAGTTGCTGCGCCTGTTGGAGCGTCGCTATAACCAGGGTGTGCGAGGGCTGTCGCGATGATCGAACTGATCCAGGAATACTGGCGTGCGTTTCTTTTCAGCGACGGCGAGAGCCTGACCGGCCTGGCCATGACCTTGTGGCTACTGGTGGCGAGCCTGGCGATGGGTTTCGTCCTGTCGCTGCCCCTGGCGATCCTGCGGACCAGCCACTGGGCGTTGCTGCGCTGGCCGGTGCAACTGTTCACCTATGTGTTTCGCGGCACGCCGTTGTATATCCAGCTACTGATCTGCTACAGCGGCCTCTACGGCGTGGCGGCGATCCGCGAGCAGCCATTGCTGGAAGCTTTTTTCCGCGATGCCATGAATTGCACCTTGCTGGCCTTCACCCTCAATACCTGCGCCTACACGGTGGAGATCTTCGCCGGGGCCATCCGCAGCATTCCCTATGGCGAGATCGAGGCCGCCCACGCCTATGGGCTCAGCGGCTGGCGGCTGTACTGGCGGCTGATCCTGCCGTCGGCCCTGCGCCGGGCGCTGCCGTACTACAGCAACGAAGTGATCCTGATGCTGCATGCCACCTCAGTGGCGTTCACCGCCACCATCCCGGACATCCTCAAGGTGGCGCGCGATGCCAATGCCGCGACGTTCTTGACCTTCCAGGCATTCGGCATCGCCGGGCTGCTGTACCTGGGGTTGTCGTTCGCCCTGGTCGGCGCCTTCCGCCTGGCAGAACGCCGCTGGCTGGGTTTTCTCGGCCCGGCCCACTGAGCCCATTCGTCTATCCCTTGATCCAGAGCGTCGCCTGCGGCTGATGCTCCAGGAGCCCTAGATGTACAAATTGACCGTTGAAAATCTCTACAAGCGTTTTGGTGACAACGAGGTGCTCAAGGGCGTCTCGTTGAAAGCTCGGGCTGGTGATGTGGTGAGCATGATCGGCGCCAGTGGCTCGGGCAAGAGCACCATGCTGCGCTGTATCAACTTCCTGGAGCGTGCCGACGCCGGTGCCTTTGCCCTGGATGGCGAGACCATCGTCACCCGGGATGCCCCCGGCGGCATGCAGGTGGCCGACCCGGCGCAATTGCAACGCCTGCGTACTCGCCTGGCCATGGTGTTCCAGCACTTCAACCTGTGGAGCCACCTGAGCGTGCTGGAGAACATCATGCTGGCACCCTGCCGGGTGCTGGGCAGCAGCCGCAAGGAGGCCGAGGCCAGCGCCCGGGCGTATCTGGACAAGGTCGGCCTGGCCCAGCGAGTGGCCGAGCAGTACCCGGCGTTTCTCTCCGGGGGCCAGCAGCAACGGGTGGCCATCGCCCGTGCGCTGGCAGTGGAGCCGCAGATCCTGCTGTTCGACGAACCGACCTCGGCGCTGGACCCGGAACTGGTCGGCGAGGTGCTCAAGGTGATCCAGGCCTTGGCCGAGGAGGGGCGGACCATGCTCATGGTGACCCATGAAATGGGGTTCGCCCGGCAGGTGTCGAGCCAGGTGTTGTTCTTGCATCAAGGCAAGGTAGAGGAGCAGGGCAGCGCCGCGATCCTCGACCAGCCACAGAGTGAACGTTTGCAGCAGTTTTTATCCGGCCGTTTGAAGTGAGGGAGAACATCCATGGCGGACATCCGCGACCTGGCGATCGTGCTTGATCGTATCGACCAGGCCATTATCGAAGTGCTGCGCCATGAAGGGCGCATCACCTATCAGAAACTCTCCGAGCGCGTGCACCTCACGCCCAGGCCGTGCCTGGAGCGGGTGCGCAAGCTGGAACAATTGGGGGTGATTCGCGGGTACGGGGCGATCCTCGACGAGAAAAAACTGACTCCGGGATTGTCGCTGCTGGTGTTGGTAGCGCTCTCCAACCAGAGTGGGCGAGCGGCGCAAAAAGCCTTCGAGGCCAAGGTCCGGGGCTGCCCCCAGGTGCTGGAGTGCCGCTTGATCAGCGGCGCTTTCGATTACAGCCTGCGCATGCGTTGCCGTGACATGGAGCACTACCGGGTGCTGACCGAGGTCTGGTTCGACGACCCGGACCTGCACATCGACAAGCTGGTCAGCCATCTGGAACTGGCAATGGTCAAGACCGGCATGGAGTGACGCTCCGGCTTGTGCGGAATCGGCTGGAGTCTGGGGTCCATTCAGCCATTTTCTACTGTGCAAGCCTTCGGATCAGCCGGGTTTTGCCCGCGTACAAAACCACAATGGGTACCTCCCGACTCTCACTGATTGCGTGCCCATGCAGACCACCCATAGTGTTTTGATGATCCGTCCCTCGTGTTTCTCGTTCAACCAGGATACGGCGAGCAACAACAGTTTCCAGCGACCCGCCCTGGCCGCCGAAGATGTCCAGGCCAAGGCCCTGCTGGAGTTCGATGGTTATGTCGCCTGCTTGCGCGAACAGGGGGTGAAGGTACTGGTGCATGAAGACAGCGCAGTGCCTCACACCCCGGATTCGATCTTTCCCAACAACTGCTGGAGCAGCCACCCGGACGGCACCCTGGTGCTGTACCCGATGCAGGGACGCAACCGCCGCCTGGAGCGCTACAAAGGCGTACTGGCCCACTTGCATGAGCAATACCAGGTGACACGAACCCTCGACCTGAGCCCCCTGGAGCAGCAAGACATCTTCCTCGAAGGCACCGGCAGCATGGTCCTGGACCGCCAGCGGCGCATCTGCTACGCCGGCTACTCCAGTCGCACCCATGCCCGTGCCCTGGAGCAGTTGGCCGAGCTGCTGGACTACCAGCTCTGTGGGTTCCATGCCCGCGATCGCCAGGGCGTACCGATCTATCACACCAACGTGATGATGAGCGTCGGCAGCCAATTGGCCGTGGCCTGCCTGCTGGCGGTGGATGACCCGGAACAACGGGCGAGCTTGCAGCGCAGCCTGCAAGACAGCGGCAAACAGGTGCTGCCCTTGACCTGGGCCCAACTGGAATCCTTCGCCGGCAATATGCTGGAAGTGCACAACAGCGCCGGTGAGCCATTGCTGGTGATGTCGCGTACGGCCTGGCGCTCGCTGGACTTGCAGCAGCGTCGGTTGATCGAACGCCACGTCCAGCCCCTGCCGGTGAACATCGACACCATTGAACGCATCGGCGGCGGCAGTGCCCGCTGCATGCTGGCGGAAATCTACCTGCCTGAACGTCAACCCCAGAGGGAGCAATCACGATGATCGTCCGTCCTGCCAACCTGGCCGACTTGCCAGCCCTGCTGGATTTGGCCCATAGCGCCGGTGCCGGCCTGACCACCTTGCCCGCCGACGCCACGCGCTTGCGCCAGCGCCTGGAGTGGGCGCAGAAGACCTTTGCCGGCGAAGCCGAGCGGGCCGATGCCGACTACCTGTTCGTGCTGCAGAGCGAGCAGGGCGAAGCCGTGGGCATTTGCGCCCTGGCCGGGGCCGTGGGCCTGCGCGAGCCCTGGTACAACTACCGGCTGGGCTTGTTCGTCGCGGCCTCCAGGAACCTGGGCATCAACCAGCAACTACCGACCCTGTTCCTGGGGAACGACATGACCGGGCATTCGGAGTTGTGTTCGTTGTTCCTGCACGCCGATCATCGCAGCGGCCTCAACGGCCGCCTGCTGTCCAAGGCGCGGTTCCTGTTCCTGGCCGAGTTCCGCCAATGCTTTGGCGAAAAGGTGATCGCCGAGATGCGTGGCTACTCCGACGAGGCCGGGGTTTCGCCCTTCTGGGAAGGCTTGGGCCGGCATTTCTTCAAGATGGACTTTGCCGCCGCCGATCATCTCACCGGCCTGGGTAACAAGACCTTCATTGCCGAACTGATGCCCAAGTTCCCATTGCCCACCTGCCTGCTGCCCGAAGCCGCTCGCGCGGTGATCGGCCGGGTCCACCCCAATACCGAACCGGCCCTGGGCATGCTCAAGGCCGAAGGATTCGGCTTCAAGGACTACATCGATATCTTCGACGGTGGCCCGCTGATCGAATGTGCGACCGGCGATATTCGCGCCGTACGCGACAGCCAGGTCCTGCAACTGAGCATTGGCACCCCTGGCGAGCAGGCCGAGCCATACCTGATCCATAACCGCCAGTTCGCCACCTGCCGGATCACCGCGGCTCCAGCCCGGGTCGCAGCTGGCACGCTGATTGTCGATGCCGCCAGTGCCCGGGCGCTGGGCCTGGGAGCCGGGGCCTCGGTGCGGGCGGTCAGCCTGGCGGTACCGCTGCGGCAGCGTTCGGCGGCCTGATGGATTGCCCGGTGCACCAGAACAACAGGCTCTGGCTGGCCCGCAGTTGCTCCACGCAGCCCAGGGTCGGCAATTGCTCGCGCTCCTGGTCAAGGTCCTTCATCCGCCGCGCCAGGTAGAACGCCCGGTCAGTGGGCAATTGTTCCAGGGCCTTGACCCGGCGTGCTTGCCCCGCGCTGTAGAACTCAGCGGAATAGGAGCGGCGTCCCCAGTAGTAGAGCGGCCCGGGCTGGGTCGCTTGCAGGTCGTTCCAGGCCCTGGCCAGGGCTTGCTGGTTCTGCGGTCGTTGCAGGGCGGCGCCGTTGTTTACGGTGAACAGCAGGCCCAGCGGCAGCAGCAACGACAGCACCAGCAACAGGTACGGTGCGCTCCTGCTGCTGCGTTGCGGCAGTGCTTGCAGGGCCAGGGCCAACAACAGGCACCAGGCGGGCAGGGCAGGCAGTACATAGGTCCAGAGGATGTTGCCCGAAAAGGTAAAGAACAGCGGTGTAACCAGCGCCCACAAGGTGATGAAGCTCAGGCGGCGGTCGACCCCCGCAGGTGTCCGGTAGAGCCGGTACAGCAGCGGCAGCAATAGGCTCCAGGGCAACAGCGCCATCAACAGTTCCAGCCAGATGCTGGCGAAGGGCCGTTCGTGGGCGCTGCCGTACAGGTCGCCAGCCCAGTCGCTGACCACATAACGCTTCCAGTGTTCGCCCACCAGGAAGTAGTCGAGAAAGCCAGGGCTGCGCGACTCGGCCAGGAGGTACCAGGGCAGTGCAACTAATAGCATCAGGCCCACGCCGCTCGCCCAGGCAGGCTTGTGGACGCTGTTCAAT
>MCND01000055.1_pt1 | contig 53496 bp, 53 predicted proteins | sample 778211 | NCBI WGS metagenome assembly MCND01 (sample SAMN04296812, study PRJNA304217) | bioreactor metagenome | isolation source: activated sludge enriched with benzalkonium chloride | place: Turkey: Istanbul urban wastewater treatment plant
ATATTCACTCACTCGGGGTCCCATGCACCACGCAGCAAACTTACCGAGAGTTCAAATACCAGCAGGACAACTTGCGACTCCAGCCCCAGGCTGATTTCAATAACCGACTCAAATTTTCCCAAGTTATTGATACTTGGCCGACATAAGCCAAAAGCCAGCCAACGTCAGCTTCGAACAGGCATCAGGCCACCGGTTTACCTGGGCTTAAGGTCAGGCACACAGATTAACCAGGGATACTCAAAAACCATCGATAACGCATCGATTGCCAAGGCCGAGCAACACTCGTCATACAATCAAAGACTTTATGAGCACACCTGTTTATTGAACTAAGTCGCAAGCCACTGGAAGTTCCACATTAACAATCGAGGAAAAACCCATGTGTAAATATAAGTAAAAAATTGCCCCTATTTACGCAGCGTGCAAACAAGCCAGCACGCTCGCTGTTCGCTCGAAACTGGCCGGGCAGTGCCATGCAGGGCCAGGTTTCAGCGCATCGTGATGACGACCTGCCAGTTGCCAAGCTGTTGCGCGTGTAGCCGGTCGGTTTCCAACAGTTGCCGTTCCCGGGCATAGACAGGGTCCGCTGCGATCTGCTGCTCCTGGGACGGGCTCAGCACCACGCCATCGCTGATGCCCGCCCGCTCCAGGAAGGCTTGGGCGGCCAGGTAGTCATGCAGGTCGATGATCGACGCCTGGACGCACTCCAGGCTCTGCCCCTCCCCTTGCTCGAAGTACAGCAACAGGTCGGAGAAGGCATACAGGTACAGGTTGCTGATGACCTGGGCGCTGGTTGCATCCTGCTCGTCCACCACCACTGCATCTATCGCCGCCTCCAGGCCTTCGCAGTCCGGCGCCGGCCCTCCGGCCAGGCAGGTCCAGGCCTGGTCGATGAAATCCCGGCAGAACCTGGGGACAGCCAGCGCCCGGGGCCCCTGGAGCCCCGCCAAACGGTCAAGGGACTTCAAGGCGACGTACAGCTCAATACGCTCTAGTGCTTGCATGGAACCTGCTCAATCCTCGGATCAAAGATACGGCTGCAGCTCGTCGTGGATCAGGCCGCCCAGGTCGTCGGGGCATATCACCACACCCTGCTGCGTCGGCACGGGAAACACCTGGCAGACCCGGTCATCCGCGCGCAGCCCCGGCAACCATCGGCCGCGAAAGTCATCGAGGGATATCGGCCGCGCCACGAAACCGGCCCAGGCCCCCGTGGCACAGGCCTGGGCAAGCGCCGCTTCGGGCCAGAAGGGCACGGCCTCGCCACCGTCAAAGGCCGAGGTGGCCCAACCGTCCTGATACAGCCCCCAGGCCTGCTCGAAATCCACGATCTTGCGCACGAAATAATCGAGTCGCTCTTGCGGCGCCATGGCCAGGAGGTTATGCCGTTTACGTTCATGCATCCTGGGTACCTGCTGCTCCTTGTCGAACGGTAATGGGGCCCGGGGCGCCAGGTTATCGGCCACGGCTGTCCACCACTTGCACGCAATGCTCCTGGTTGTCCCGGCGCAGCTGTGCGATGAAATCCAGATCCCCCAGGTCGCCCTGTTCCAGAAGCTCCAGCAGGGTGGCACACCAGGCAAACTCCCGGGGCGCTTCCCGCTCCACCGGCTCATCCAGTACATCGATGGCCTCGAGCACCTTGCCGATGGCCCAGCGTGCCTTGTCAGCCTCGCCCCAAAGCAGGTACTCGATGCAATAACACGTGCCGATCACCGCGCATTGGGCCTGGTCGGCCAACTCGTCGCTGTAGTCTTCAGTGTCCGGAATCATCAGGTACAGCTGCTGATGCAGCGCCTGCAACGGCAAGTCGTGCCAGTGGCCGACCTGCTGGAACAGCAGGTCCAGGACCTCGGCGTTGACGTCCGTGCCTGAACGGTATTTCTCGGAAAAAGCCCGGTAGACCGGCACCAGCCGCTCCGCAGCCAGCAGGCAGAACAACCCGGCTTGCGCCCTGGGCATGCCCTGCAGCCTTCCATGGTCGAACATCATTGCAGCCACTCTCCCGCTCAAGTTTCCAACTCCAGGCGCCCCATCATCATTGGCAAGGGCGCGACATGGTAGACAACCCAACGCCCTTCCCGAAACCCTGACGAAATCTTTTGGCGGCCTGCACGGGGGCCATATCGCCCCTCTGCCGAAGCGCCAGGACCAACCAGCGGCAAGCCCGCCCTGTTCAACTGCTGGAACACTCCTGCACTTGCTGGCGCAACCAGCGATGCACCTGGTCGTTGTTCACCCGTGGGTGCCAGGCCTGGGAGAACTCACCGCTGGGAGTCACCACTGGCAAGGTGAAGATGCTCAGCGGCAGCAGCGGCAAGGACCATTCGACGAAACGCCGTGGGATCACGGCGATCAGTTCCGAGGTACTGGCCAACTGCATGGCAGCCTGGAAACCGGGCACCACCAATTGCACCTTGCGTTGCAAGCCGATCTTCTCCAGCTCCAGGTCCAGCGGACCACGGGTTCGCCCCCGGCGCGAGACCGACAGGTGCGGATAGGCCACCAGGTCCTCGGCGCTGACCTTGGCCTGTCGGGCCAGTGGATGCTGGTTGTTGACCACGCCGACGAAGCTGTCGATGTACAAGCGCTGCTTGTACACCTCTGGGCCCAGCGGCCCGGCAATGCCGATATCGAGGTCGCTCAGGCCGTCGCGCAAGGCGGCGACATCCTCGTTGCCCTGGGACATGAAGCGCAGGGTGACATGGGGCGCCTGCTCGGCGATGCGCTGGCTCAAGCGCAGGGCCCAGGCACCGGTGAAACCATCCTCGGTGCGCAGGGTGAACACGCGCTTGATGGTGCCCAGGTTGAGCACCTGCTTGTTGCCCAGGACATTGCGTGCCTCCTCCAGGAGATTGTGGACCTGGGGCGCCAGCTCCAGGGCCAGCGGCGTGGGTACCAGGCGTCGGCCGGCCAGGACGAACAGCGGATCGCCCAGGGTTTCGCGCAAGTTGGCAAGGCGCCGGCTCATGGCCGGGATACTCAGGTTCATGCGTTCGGCGGCGCCGGTGACGCTGCCTTCGCGCAACATCGCGTCGAAGGTCAAGAGCAGGTTGAGGTCGGGGAAGTTCATCGCAGCGTCTCGTTTGCATTTTGTGCAAATCTAAACTCTGATATTTGCAATTTTCAATAGACCCCGGCGTCTCTAGCATCCCATCACAACCTAACCGTTCAAGGACGTTGTGATGGCTCCTTATCGCTTGATCCAGTCAGCCACGCTGCTGGGCCTGCTGCTGACGCTGCCGGCCTGCATCAGCCCAGGGCGCACGCCCGAACCGCCCAAGCTCCTGTTCGCCGACGCTCTCGCTGCCGGCCAGGACATCACCCAGGCCACCCTCTGGACACCGGCCAGCGACCACGACCTGTGGTGGCGAACCTTCCGGGACCCGGACCTGGATCGCCTGCTCGAGGCAGCCCTGGACAATTCGCCCAGCCTGGCGATCGCCAGTGCGCGCATCAGCCGGGCCGAGGCCGAGGCCAACGTCGCCCAGGCCAATACCCGGCCCGGTCTGTCGGCCATGACCCAGATCCTGCGCAGCCAGGATTCCGAGCACTACAAGACCAGCGCCAGCGAGTCCGGCAGCTGGCATACCGACGGCCAGGCGTTGCTGCAAGGTCGCTACAACCTCGACCTCTGGGGCCTGAACCACGCGCTGAACGAAGCGGCGGTGGGTAGCCTGCGGGCCGCCGAGGCCGACCGCGCGGTGGCACGCCTGGCCCTGAGCGGCAGCCTGGTGGAAACCTGGTTCGCCCTGGCCGGCGTGCTGGAACAACAGACCGTGGTCGACCAGGCCCTGGAGCAACGGCGCAGCATCTACCGCATCAGCGAACAACGCTTGCAATCAGGATTGGGCACCCAGGTCGACGTGGTCCGTGCCCGCGGCCCCATCCCTTTGCTCGAGGCCGAGCAGGCCCGGCTGCAGGGCGCTGCCCGCGGTTATCAACTGCGCCTGGCAGCCCTGGCCGGCAAAGGCCCGGGCTGGGGCGAACAATGGCGGCCCCGCGGCACGGACCTGCGACGCGCCGTGGTATTGCCCGGGCAACTGCCAGCCGACCTGGTAGGCAACCGCCCGGACGTCATCGCCCAGCGCTGGCGCGTCGAGGCCCAGGCCCAGCGCATTGGCGCGGCACGCGCGGCGTTCTACCCAAACATCGACCTGCTGGCCTTCGCCGGATTCCAGAGCTTTGGCTTCCAGGACCTGTTCCACCACGACAGCCGTACCTACGGCGTCGGTCCGGCGCTGACCCTGCCGATCTTCGATGCCGGCCGCCTGCGCGGCCAGTACCAGGCCCAACAGGCCGGCTATGCCGAGGCCGTGGCGAACTACAACCAGGTGCTGGTGGATGCCCTGGCCGACGTCGCCCGCTATCTCTCGCAACTGCAGGCCCTGGAGGGCCAGCGAGTGAAGACCGTGCAAGGCCTGGACGAAGCCGAACAGGCCTATGAGCTGGAACACCTGCGCTACCGCCAGAGCCTCACCGACTTCCTGCATGTGCTCGACGCCCAGACCCGGGTGCTCGATACCCGCATGCAACTGGTCCAGCTCAAGACGGCCGCACAACAGAACCACGCCGGCCTGTTGCGTGCACTAGGCGGCCAGACCGAAACCGACACGAACGTCACCCGACTTGCAGAGACCTCCCATGACTGACGCCTCCCCAACCCCGACCCCGGCCAAGTCGCGCCGTGGCCTGAACTTCCTGATCATCACCCTGGTGGCCCTGGCCCTGATTCTCGCGGCCGGCGCCTGGTGGCTGCTCTATGGCCGCCTCTACGAAAGCACCGACAACGCCTACGTGCGAGGCGACGTGATCCTGGTCTCGGCCCAGGCGCGCGGCACCGCTACGGCGGTGCATGTCCAGAACACCGACACCGTGAAGGCCGGTGACGCCCTGGTCGAAATCGACCCGGCCGATGCCCGCCTGGGCCTGGACGCCGCCAGTCATCAACTGGCCCTGACCGTGCGCACGGTCAGCAGCCTGTATGCCGAGGAGAACGACCTGGCGGCCCAGGTCAGGTTGCGCCAGGCCGAGGCCAGCCGCGCCAGCCAGGACCTGCAGCGGCGCCGCGCGGTGATCGCCCAGGGCGGGGTCTCCGGCGAGGACCTGCACCACGCCGAGGAAGCGGCGCAGGTGGCCCAGTCCGGATTGCGTGCCGCCGAGGCCAAGCTGGCGGCCCTGCAGGCACGGATCCAGGGGACCACGGTGGAGAATCATCCGCAGGTTAGCGCGGCGGCCGAACGGGTGCGCGAAGCCTACCTGGCCCTGGCCCGGACCAAGGTTCCCGCGCCGGCCGATGGCCTGGTCACCAAGCGCGCCGTACAAGTGGGCCAGCATATCGAGCCCGGCACCGTACTGATGGGGTTGGTACCGCTGGACAGGGTCTGGGTGGAAGCCAACTTCAAGGAATCGCAGTTGGGGCAGATCAAGGTCGGCCAGGCGGTGGAACTGTTCGCCGACTTGTATGGCGAGAGAGTCACCTACCACGGGCGTATCCAGGGCATCGAGGCTGGCAGCGGCGCCGCCTTCGCCACCATCCCGGCGCAGAACGCCACCGGCAACTGGATCAAGGTGGTGCAACGGGTGCCGGTGCGCATCGCCCTGGACCGCGAGGAAGTACTGCGCCACCCGCTGCGCATCGGCCTGTCGATGAGCGCCAAGGCGATCCTCGGCGATCCCGGGGAGCAACCCGAGCCAGCCAAGCTGCAAGACAGCACCGGGGTCTACGACAACCTCCAGCAAGGTAGCCAGGCGCTGGTCGAGCAGATCATCGCGCAGAACCTGCAAGCGTCGAAACTCAACCTGTCGAGGAACGAACGATGATCGCCAAGCGTCCCATCGAACCACTGAGCGGCGGCACGCTGCTCCTGGGCGCGCTGGCGATCGGCATGGCCAATTTCATGATGGTGCTCGATACCACCATCGCCAACGTCGCGGTGCCGACCATTTCCGGCAACCTCGGCGTGGCCCCCGACCAGGGCACCTGGGTGCTGACCTCGTTCAGCATCTCCCTGGCCATCGGCCTGCCACTGACCGGCTGGCTGGTGCAGCGCTTCGGCCAGGTCAAGCTGTTCATGACCGCGGTCGCCCTGTTCGTGCTGGCCTCGGTGTGCTGCGGCCTGGCGCCGAACCTTGGTTCGCTGCTGTTGTTCCGGATCTTCCAGGGCGCGGTGTGCGGCCCCCTGGCCCCGCTGTCCCAGGCCCTGCTGGTGGCGATCTTCCCGCCCGAGCGACGCACCTCGGCGCTGGTGGTGTGGTCGATGACTACCTTCCTCGGGCCGGTGTGCGGCCCGATCCTGGGCGGCTACCTGACCGATAACATCAGCTGGCCATGGATCTTCTACATCAACGTGCCGGTCGGGGCGTTCATCCTGCTGACCCTCAGTCAGGTCCTGCATGGCCGGGACAACCCGACCCGCAAACTGCCAGTGGATGTGATCGGCTTGTTGTTGCTGATGGTCGCGGTCGGTTCGCTGCAGATTCTCCTCGACAAGGGCCAGGACCTGGACTGGTTCGCCTCCACGCCGATCCGCGTACTCGCGGCGGTGGCGGTGCTGGGTTTTGCGTCATTGATCAGCTGGGAACTGACCGAGCAGCATCCGATTCTCGATCTGCGCCTGTTCAAGGAGCGCAACTACGCCATCGGCACCCTGTGCGTGACCCTGGGTTTCTCCCTGTACTTCGCCTCGCTGGTGCTGGTGCCACTGTGGCTACAGACCGAGATGGGCTACACCGCGACCTGGGCCGGGATCGCCACCGCGCCCCTGGGGATCGCCGGGGTGGTGCTGGCGCCCTTCATCGGGCGGCTGATGCAGCACCTGGATGCGCGGATGCTGGCGAGCATGGCCTTCATCTGCTGGATCGGCGCCTCGTTGTGGCGCATGGGCTTCGAGACCGGCCTGGACATTCAGTTCATCGGTTGGAACTCGGTGCTGATGGGCGCCGGCACGGCCTTCCTGTTCACGCCGCTGGTGGCCATTTCGCTGTCGCGCCTGCCACCGGAAAAGATCCCCGCGGCCCTCGGCTTGCAGAACGCCCTGCGCATGACCGGCGCCAGCTTCGCCGTATCCCTCGGCCCGGCGTTCTGGGATCACCGGGCCCGCGGCCACCAGGTCGACCTGGCCGAACGCATGAGCCCTTTCGATCACTGGAGCGGGCAGGCCCGGGCCAACCTCGACAGCCTCGGCCTGTCACCCGAGGGCGCCCTGGAATGGCTAGGCCGGGCCATCGATCGCCAGGCCCACATGTTGGCGCTCAACGACTTCTCGCTGGCCAGCGCATGGCTGTTCTTCGCCGTGCTCAGCATCGTCTGGCTGGCTCATTCACCCAAGGCGAAAGCCAAGTAGATCCGGAGTATTCATGTTCCTGCGTAAAAAAATGAAATACGACCTCGAAGTCACCGCCCTCCATGACCTCACCCCCCTGGTACGGCGCGTCACCTTCAGGGGCGAGCTGTTCGGCGACGACCTGGAGTGCCAGCCGGCCCAATGGCTGAAGCTGTTCCTGCCCAATGGCGGCACCCCCGCCAGTCGTGCCTACACCATCCGCCGGCATCACCGGCATTCGTCCAGCGTCGATATCGACTTCGTCCGCCATGGCCATGGCCCGGCCGGACGCTGGGCGGAGCAGGCCCGGGTCGGCGACTGGATCGGCTGTTCGGCATTGCGTGGTGGTTTCCAGCCCCAGGAAGAGGCCGAATGGTTGCTGCTGGCTGCCGATGAAACCGGCACCCCGGCGGTGATGAGCATCCTCGAGAGCCTGGCCCCCGGCGACCGCGCGGTGGTGGTGCTGGAAGCGGCGAGCATGACCGAGCTGCAGGCCATGGACACCCTGGCCACGGTCAACTACGAATGGATGTTCCGCGACGAGCATCCGCACGCCACCAACCTGCTGCTCGAAGGCATCGACAAGCTCCAGTTGCCTTCGGGGGTCGGGCAGTTCTGGATCGCCGCCGAAGCCCAGGCGATCAACGAAGTCCGCGACTACCTCACCGACGCCTGTTCGATCCAGCGCCGCCTGGTACGCAGCAAGGGCTACTGGATGCGCGGCGTCGCCGACCACCGCGACCGCGACTGAAGCGCCCTCCTGCCACTCTCCTGGGCCGCGACGTCCAGTCGTGGGCCCGGCGCCGAGCCGGGCCCCAGGTCCTAGTCGATCCGCGGGTGCTGCTGCACCAGGTTCTTGCGCTTGGCCTCGAGCTCGGCGATCTGCGTATCGATGTCTTCGATCTTCTGCTCGATGTTGTCGTGGTGCTCCTGGAGCAACTCCCGGGCCTCCTCGATATCGGCCGCCGCCGGGGCCGCGCCACGCAATGGCTTGTTGGCCGTCTCGCGCATGGAAATACCGGTGATCAAGCCGATCACCGCGATCACCATCAGGTAGTAGGCCGGCATGTACAGGTTCTCGGTGGTTTCCACCAGCCAGGCGGCGATCGTCGGGGTCAGGCCGGCGATCAGCACCGAGATGTTGAAGGCGCTGGCCAGGGCGCTGTAGCGGATGCGCGTGGGGAACATCGCCGGCAACGTGGAGGCCATCACGCCGATGAAGAAGTTGAGCAACACGGCCAGGATCAACAGGCCGGCGAAGATCACCCCCAGTACCCCGCTGTTGATCAGCATGAAAGCCGGGATGGCCAGCACGAACAGGCCGACGCTGCCGAAGATGATGAAGGGCCGGCGCCCGACCTTGTCGCTCATGAAGCCGATCAGCGGTTGCACGAACAGCATGCCGACCATGATCGCGATAATGATCAGCACCCCGTGGTCTTCGCTGTAGTGCAGGTTGTGCGACAGGTAGCTGGGCATGTAGGTCAGCAGCATGTAGTAGGTGACGTTGGTCGCCACCACCACGCCGACACAGGTCACCAGGCTGCGCCAGTGCTGGGTTGCCACTTCCTTGAACGACACCGCCGGGCCCGAAGCCAGGCCTTCGCGGTCACCTTGCTCGAGCTTCTCGACATGCTGCTGGAAGGCCGGGGTCTCCTCCAGGGCATGGCGCAGGTAGAGGCCAATGAGGCCCAGCGGCAAGGCCAGGAAGAACGGCAGGCGCCAGCCCCATTCGAGGAACTTCTCTTCACCCAGGATGGTGGAGATCAGTACCACCAGACCCGCGCCGAGGACGAAGCCGGCGATCGAGCCGAAGTCCAGCCAGCTGCCGAGGAACCCGCGCTTGCGGTCCGGGGCGTATTCGGCGACGAAGATCGAGGCGCCGGTGTACTCCCCGCCCACGGAAAAGCCCTGGGCCATCTTGGCCAGCAACAACAGGATCGGCGCCCAGATGCCGATCGAGGCATAGGACGGGATCAGGCCGATGGCGAAGGTGCTCAGGGACATGATCACGATGGTCGCCGCCAGGACCTTCTGCCGTCCGTAGCGGTCGCCCAGGACCCCGAAGAACAACCCGCCCAGGGGGCGGATCAGGAAGGGCACGGAGAAGGTCGCCAGGGCAGCGATCATCTGCACGCTGGGGCTGGCATTGGGGAAAAACACCTTGCCCAGCGCATAGGCGACGAAACCATAGACACCAAAGTCGAACCACTCCATGGCATTGCCCAGCGCGGCGGCGGTGATCGCCTTGCGCATCTTGGCGTCGTCGACGATGGTGATGTCCTTCAAGCCGATCGGCTTGACCCTTTTCTTGCGCGACTTCATAGCAGTTTCCCTATGGCTGGACTGTGCTCATGCATACCTTTGCCCCGGGCCCGGATGGTGGCAGGTACGAGCGGACAGCGAGATGACCAGTGTTCTACCGGCCGGGGCTCCATGCCATCAGATAGCCAGGAATCCGAAAAAATTCACTGTTCATGGCAATTGGCGATTTGTTCGTCCCCTGGCGCCTGCTGGCACACCGTACGACAAGAGCGCCTTGCGCTTTCCATCCCTAGGGCTTTAGTGCTATTGAAAACGCCGATCAGGCTGTTCGACAGTGACCCAGTCGACGGCAGGCTGGAACTCCCGGTGCTGCCCATCCACTAATTTCGGTCGCCGCAACCCCAGTACCCAGTCATGGCCTCGTGCCGATAAGGACATCCAATGAAAACTCTAAAAAGCCTGCGTTCCTTGGCGATCCTGGCCCCCGCCAGCTTGTTGGCCGCCTGCGCATCGATTGGCGGCCCTGCCAGCCCCGCGCAAAAGAACCCTACCAGCCAACTGCTGGACATGCTCGACCAGGCCACCCGCGAAGGCATGTCCGTGGTGCTGGTGCCGACGCTGATGCCCAACAAGAGCGTGACCGATCTTTCCAGCTATTCGCACCGGGTCATCTTCAAGAACAAGGACATGCCCGGCATCGCCTACATGCAGGCCTTCGCCAACAACGACCTGGAGAAGATCAAGGACGCCGTCTACCTGTGGGACTTCCTCGAGGTCAACATCATCCCGCCGGGGACCTACCTGTTGTCCGGCGGGATCGACTACAAGATCGACAGCACCCTGGCCGACATCAAGGCGCCCAAGGGCCAGCCGGGGGCCACGCCCTTGGGCGCGGTGAACCTGTCCGCCGTGCTGTATCGCCGGTTCGTCAAGGAAGAGTATTGGCGTGATGCCTCCTATGCCGACAGGACCTACTCCCAGAACGTCTGCAGCGCCGTGCACATGGCGTCCGGCCAATGCGTGAGCTGGTCACAACAGAACTACACCCAGCGCGAGCAGGTCTCCCAGGGCGGTTGGACCGAAGGCACGAAGATCCAGGACGTCCAGTCCATCAAACTGCAAGCGCAGATACCCGACGCCTATGCCCCGCTGGCCTTCACCATCAAGCCGGGCCAGATCCTGCTCAGCGACCGCTTCCACCTGAAGACTCCGGGCGTGCACTACGACCCGAAAACCTGCAAGGCCGTGGACACGCAAAACATCAAGTGCGCCCTGCGGGACATCCAGGTCTACATGCGACCCGCGCCCATGGAGTTTACGCAGAAGTTCATCGATCACGAGCAACCGAAACTCTCCGAGACAGGCCGCCAGGTGCTGGCGCGCATCCAGCCGATGAAGACCCAGGTACTGGGTGAGAAAGGCATGGAGGACCTGGTGTGGGGCCTGCCAGTCAGCCTTAAGAAACCAGGCAAGTAGACCCGTCGCCGCACCGCACCCGGCCTAGGGAACCGGCTCGCCATCGGGCCGGAACTCCACCGTTGCCCCTGCGGCCTGCAGTTGCTCCTGCAGCGCCAGCAGGCGTATGCGCAAGCCACTGCCGACCAGGATTTCGTCCAGCTGCGCCAATGCCAGGGCCTGTGCCAGGGGTACATCGAGCGCGGCGCGGAAAATCTTCACCACCTTGATCTTCTGCGGGCCGATGCCGGTGATGAGCAATTGGCCGCATTGGTAGAGGCTCTGGTCCAGCACTGGCTGCTCGACGTCCGGCTCTGCTGGCTGGTCGCACTCGCTGCGTTGCCGATGGACTTCGCGCCACAGCTCAAGGGCCAGGTCGGTTTCATTCTCGATCAAGTGCAGGGCTTGCGGACTTGCCGGGGCCAGATCGTGCAATGCCGACAACAACTGGGCGAAACCCTGGAGGCTGGGGGCGATCATCGTCGCCTCCCAACGACCCGCTCCATGCCGGGCAAAGTACACGGGAAAGCCCGCGGCCTGCTCATGGATATCGATGAAAAACGGATCGTCGAAGTAGTTCCTGGCGATCACGTACCAGCCCGGCTGCCAGGCGCCGCAGCTAGAGGCGACAAGGCTTTCGCCGGTCAGGCCATGGGAGCGATAGCCGATCTGGAAGCGCGCCCACTCGTCTAGCGTCGGATAGCTATCCGGCAACTCGAGGTCGCCGGTGACGATGGCAGCGGCAATGAACTCTGCGACCTCGCCCGGCATGGGGTCAGGGAGGTGGTCCTGGTCGGTGCTGGACATACGGCGGATCATCCTGGCGGGTATGGGCGCAGGGCCTGGAGTGCAGGCACCATCATCTGGACAGGTGCCTGGCCTGGGTTTCATCGAAGCCCTCGGGCGCCAAGTCCTTCATCACAAGATTCATGTGGAAGACCCGGTGCTGGTCTTTCGACCAGGCGCCATGAACATGCCGCCAGGTCGCAAAGTCGGCCCGCGCCAGTTTTCTCTCGGCGAAATAGAGGTTCTTGCCATCACCCGAAAACTCCTCGGTGAGGATTCGCCATTGTGCGGCGAGCACGCCCTTGAGCGGCTTGCCATCGTAGTAGACGGCCTCGCCATCACAGGCATACAGGTCGTTCTCGGCAATGACCCGCAAGTCCATGCACCGTGGGTTGCCGCTCATCTTCCGGCCGTAGTACCAGGCGCTGTGGTCGTCGGCGCCGTAACTGCCGCCCACATGGCGAAAGCTGCCGGGATCGACGTCCCGCAGGGCCTTGAACGAGGTTTCATATTCGAAGTAGACATGCTGCCGGTCCAGCCAATACAGGCCGACTCGGCGAAAGCTGTCGCGGTCTATTTTCGGCAAACGGCTCCAGGCGTGGTAAATGCAGGAAGCATCCCGGCCCAGGAAATACTGCTCCTCGCAGAACTCGAATGTCTGCGGATCAGCGGCCGCCAACTTGCGCCCTTGATGCCAGACCTTGCCCTCGCGGATGGCCCAGTATTCGATCCCGTAGGCACCGACGAATTGATGCTCGGGTAGTGCGGCCAGCTTTTTCCATGTCATCGAAGCGATCCCTGGTGCGAAATGAGGGCGAGGCTACGCCATCTGCCCTCGGGGTTGCCAGCGCTAGGCAGGCGCAGGCGAATGCGGATGGCCCTACAGCCTTGCGGGTGCCTGATCTCAATCCGCTTTCAACTGCACCCAGAGCTTGCCAAGAACCTTTTGCAGCAGCGCGCATTCATCCTCGTCCAGGCTGCTGGTCAGGGATTCGCACATCCCCCAGAACACCGGCAAGGACCGCTCCAGTAACTCACGCCCCTGCTCGGTCAACTCCAGGGCGAAGCTGCGCCGGTCCTCGGTACTCAAGCGACGCCTGAGCAGGTCGCGCTTCTCCAGCCAATCCAGCAGGCCAGTCACCGTCGAACGGGTCACGCCAAAGTAATCGGCGATGTAGGACGGCGTAACCGCCTGGCTTTCTATCAGGCCCCGCTCGGCCAGGCCGAAGAACATCAGCAGGTCGAACTTGCTTTCCGATAGCCCGAACGGCGCCAGGCTGGCATTGGCGCGTTGCTCGATGTCATCGCACAGCCAGAGCATCAGCAGGCCCAATCCGGCCCGGGATCGATCGGTCGCGCCTTCGGCGGTATCGCGCATCAGGGCGAGGTGTGGACGGGTCGCGGCGGATGCGGCGAAAGATTTTCCGGAGCCTTGCTCGGGACTGGTGACAGGCTTGGATGCAGGTGGTTTTGAGCGGGACATGGGCGACATGGGTCAATGAGGAGGTTGCCAATCATACCAAGGGGAAATAGTATTTTATCCGTATAGTACGCAACACGTATTATATTTCGATATTGCTATCACGCCCCTTCCCGGGGCCAGCGCGTGCAAACCAACAAGGAAAACGCAATGTCCGTGAAAGTTGTTGAGCTTCACCACGTAGGCTTCGGCGTGAACAACGCCCAGGCCGATGCCATGCTGGACTTCTACCGTGATGTCCTTTCACTGCCCCAGGACCCGGCCCGCTGGAAGATCCCGGGTATCTACGGCTCGTGGTTCAACCTGCCCAATGGCACCCAGTTGCACATCCTCGGGTGCGATGGCGTTTCGCAATACGCCAAGCGCCCTGACCAGGACCCGGTCTCCAACCACTTCGCGCTTGCGGTGGAGGATGTGCTGGCAGCCGAGAAGGTGCTCGTGGAGCGGGGTATCGAGTACTTCACCCTCGACAATGTGGCCTCGCCCTCCTTGAAACAGCTGTTCCTGCGCGATCCGGCCGGCAACCTGATCGAGTTGCACCAGGCCAGCGAGCGGCGCCCTGGCGTCGACTCGGCCAACCAGGACAAGCCCCCCACCGCCAATCGTTGAAACCGTTCAGGACATAGCCATGTATTTTGATATGAAGGCGCTGAGCCCGGAGCAGCGCAGCAACCTGGTGCATTCCACCGTGATCCCTCGCCCCATCGCCTGGGTCAGTTCCTGCGATGGATCGGGGGCGGTCAATGTCGCGCCGTTTTCCTTTTTCAACGTGATGTCGGGAGACCCACCGCTGCTGTGCCTGTGCATCGGCTCGCGCTCGGGAGAACCCAAGGACACCGCGCGCAACATCATCGAGCGTGGAGAGTTCGTGGTTAACCTGGTCTCGGCCCCGATGGCCGGGCGCATGACCGTCACCTCCATCGATTTCGATGCTCAGGTCAACGAGGCCCTCGAGGCCGGCCTGCAGATGCTGCCCGGCCAGCAAGTGAGCGTTCCACGCATCGCCTCGAGCCCTTGCTCGATGGAGTGCCGTGTTCGCCAACTGATCGACATCGACGGCGTGCGCACCTTCATCCTCGCCGACATCGTCGGTACGCACCTGTGCGAGGAAGCGATCGTCGACGTGACCCGCATGTTCATCGACCCGACCTCCATGGCCCTGATCGGCCGGCTGCACAGTCCCGGCTGGTACTGCGAAGTGTCTGCGGATTTCCAGATGCCGACTCCAACGCCACAAGCCTGGCAGTCCTTGAAGGCCCAGGGCCGCGAGCAGGAACTGCTGGCATGGCGGGAGCCCTCCACCTCGCAAACAGGCGCAAAAGAACGATGCTGAATGCCCATGAAATACAGGAATGCGCCAATCGCCTGGATGCCGCCGAACGCTCGCGCGAACAGATTCGCCAGCTCTCCCTCACCCATCCGGACATGACCATCGCCGATGCCTACGCCATCCAGCGTGCCTGGGTCGAGACGAAACTGGGTCGTGGCCGGAGGATCATCGGGCACAAGATCGGCCTGACCTCCAGGGCGATGCAGATGGCCTCGCAGATCGATGAGCCCGACTACGGCGTGCTGCTCGACGACATGCTCTGGCCCGATGGCGGCGAGATTGCCCGCGAGCGCCTGATATTGCCCCGGGTCGAGGTCGAACTGGCCTTCATCCTCGATCGTCGCCTGGCGGGGCCGGAGGTGACGATGCTGGATGTGCTGGATGCGACGCGCTATATCGTGCCGGCGCTGGAGATCATCGATGCACGTTCTGAACAACTCGACCGCGACACCCAGCGGCCGCGCAAGGTGGTCGATACCATTTCCGACAACGCCGCCAACGCCGGGATCATCCTCGGCGGGCGCCCGGTGCGCGTCGACGACCTGGACCTGCGTTGGATCGGCGCCATGCTCCTGCGCAACGGCGTGATCGAGGAAACCGGCCTGGCGGCAGGCGTGCTGAACCATCCGGCCAACGGCGTTGCCTGGCTCTCCCGGCGCCTGGCGGTATTCGACACCGCCCTGGAGAAAGGACACATCGTGCTGTCCGGCTCCTTCACTCGCCCGGTGCGGGCGGAGGCCGGCGATACATTCCACGCCGACTTCGGTCCATTGGGCAGCGTGGGCTGCCGTTTTATCTGAGCACTGCATGTGCAAGAGGTAGTCATGCATAACAAATTCAAGCAGGCCCTGGTGACGGGGGCTCCCCTGATCGGCCTGTGGCTCGGCCTGGCCAACGGGTACACCGCGGAAATGCTCGGGGGCACCGGTTATGACTGGTTGGTGATCGACAACGAACATGCTCCCAATACGCTGCAATCGACCCTCGCCCAGTTACAGTGCCTGGCGGCGTCCCCTACCCATGGGGTGGTCCGGGCGGCCAGCGGCGATGCCGTGGAAATCAAGCACTTGCTCGACCTGGGGGCCCAGACGTTACTGGTTCCCATGGTGGAAAGCGCCGAGCAGGCGGCCAGCATCGTTGCCGCCACCCGCTACCCTCCCCATGGCATCCGCGGCGTGGGAGCGGCATTGGCCCGCGCCTCGCGATGGCAGCAGATCCCCAGCTACCTGGCGACGGCCGATGAACAGATCTGCACCCTGGTGCAAGTGGAAAGCCGGGCCGGCATCCAGGCCTTGGCGGAGATTGCCAGGGTCCCGGGGGTCGATGGCGTGTTCATCGGGCCTGCCGACCTGGCCGCCTCCCTCGGTCACCTGGGCAACCCGGCACATCCCGAAGTGCAGGACGCCATCGCAGGGGCCATCCGGGAAATCCGCGCGGCCGGCAAGGCCCCCGGGATTCTCACCAGCGACGCGGCCATGGCCCGGCGCTACCTGCAGCTGGGTGCCGTGTTTGTCGCCGTGGGCTCCGATGTGGGGTTGCTGGTGAGTGGCGCCAAGGCACTCAGGGAAGCATTTGGGCAGGTGCCTTGACCCCGGGGCCGGGATACCCGACCTGCGGGTCGATGCCCCGATGATTGCTGCGGGTGGAGATTGTCCCGGTACTCGGGGCAGGGCCTGGCGAAGGGAAGCGAGAGGATCTGGTGTCGGGGCCGAGGTAGACGCCCCCCGGCCTTTGCACTGCGGCAAGCCCTTCAAGGTCGTCTCGCGACGGCCTTGGAGTGACAGGGCTCAACGCTGCTACTTGGATAACGACAACGGCACGCCCCAGATCGGGTCTTCCATGCCTTGCTTGCCCAGTGGCGTGATCTGCATGGCCTGGAGCCTGGACAGCAGTTGCCGGTGTTTGTCGCTCAGGACTCGTTGCTCGATGAGATTCTGCGTAAAGCTCATGGGCGCCGGCCAGGTGTAGACGGTCAGGTTGTCCAGCGGACACTCGATCTTCTTCGGATCGATCGCCCGGCACTTGGACTGCTGGTACTTGTAGCCAGGGGTCTTGAGGTGCATGCGCGGGGCCAGCAGCAATTGCCCGCCCTGGACGGTGAAGCTGGCCAGCGCCTTGTCGACCGGCAGGCGCGCCTGGACCTTGATCGACGGCACATCGCGGGAATCGGTCTGTTGGTAATACCCGGCCCCAGAGCCCTGCGTGGTCTGGGTATATTGTTGCTCGCCCCAGGCCACGCAGGCGCCAGACGCCACGTGCACGGTGGTGCAGACCTTCTCGGTCTTGAGCTCGCTGCCATAGGTGGCGTCCTTCCAGACCTCTTCCCGGTAGTACTCGCGATACAGCTCGGGGGACAGGTACGCGGTGCCATTGGCGCCACGACCCGAACCGGGCGGGCCGCTACGGGCGCCGATCTGGTCGAGCAAGCCGTGGATCTGGTAGTCGTCGCCACCGGTCAGCAGGTATTTGCCGGGAGGCAGGATATGCACCTCGAAGGCCTTGAACAGATAGGTCTCGCCAGGCTTTCTCTGCAACTCGTTGGTCTGGAACTTGCGGCCGAAGGTGATCTTCGGGTCCTTCTCGTATTCCCAGATCGCTGTTGGCGTCCACTGCATCATGGTCAGCGCATCGCTCAGCGACTTGTGCGGCATCACGTCGGCCACCAGCACCACCGCCATGTTCGCCTTCAGCGCCGCGTCCACCTGGTCCAGCAACTGCGCGTAACGCTGATCGTCCTGGGTGACGTAAGCGCCCGAACCGAGGTCGAACACGCAGCCGGAAAGGGAAAGAGAGAGAAGCAATGCGGCGGGCAGGGTAAAACGCGGCCAGGACAGTTTCATGTATCGATCCTTGATAAGCGTTGGTACGGGACGTCGAGCGGCCATGATTACTGGCTGGGGGCACGCAGCGCAATATGTGCCAGAGTGCATCGGATGACAGGCAGGGTGCAAACGAATACCCGTCGCGACTGCGCCCATTACTCGATGCTGATCGCTCCTGCGAAAGCCCGGCTACAAGGCCTGCACGAGAAAAGAGCGGGCTTACTTGTTCACCCGGTACGTCCACCTGGCGAGCATTCTCACCTCAATGAAGTACCTGGCTTGAGTAGCTCCATTGCGCCAGCGATCGTTCGCCAGAGACCAAGGACTCTCGACTCAGCCGACAGGCCCGCACAAAGATCAATCGGCACAGATACCCCTGGCGTGATCGGTCAAATGGTCGGCTGCCAGATAGATTTCACTTTGCATATCACTGTCATACAGGTGGGCGCTGCTGGTCATTGCTCCCCACATGTCGAGGAAGATGCCGGCAAGGTTCTTGGGAATGGCGTCCTGATGACCCAGGCCGATTTCGATCTGCTCCAACAAGTCCATCAGTGCCTGAAGCGAATCACGATCCAGACCGCGCTTTTCACGCAGTTGCAGGGAAAAATCCAGCCACTTTTCGATAAAGATCTCGATCAACTGATCAGTCATCAATGATGTTTTCCGTAGATGGGAAAAGGATATGTGCGACAGCGGTGCTCTTGCGCGATTGCATCGCTGTTCAGGCCCCAAGAGTTGGTTGTTTCTGCACCAATGGCGATTGCATGCTCAACAGCTGTGCAGCTGCTTCTCGAGAATCAGGCTGGCCTGCACAGGCCAGTACCTGGCCGCTAGCTCCTTAAACTGATCAAACCGTACAACAGATCTTTCGGGCGCAGTCGGTCAAATGGTCGGCTGCCAGATAGATTTCACTTTGCATATCACTGTCATACAGGTGGGCGCTGCTGGTCATTGCTCCCCACATGTCGAGGAAGATGCCGGCAAGGTTCTTGGGAATGGCGTCCTGATGACCCAGGCCGATTTCGATCTGCTCCAACAAGTCCATCAGTGCCTGAAGCGAATCACGATCCAGACCGCGCTTTTCACGCAACCGCCGATCAAAGTCCAGCCACTTTTCAATGAAAATCTCGATCAACTGATCAGTCATCGATGATGATTTCCGGTCTCAGCATTTTGAACCGCTAAAAGCAAAAAAGCCCACTAACCGTGACCGGCAGTGGGCTTTTTCATATCTACATCACCTAGGAACGTGCCTTGCACATTCCTGATCGCCGCGAACTAGTGAATGGCTAAAACGCCTTTTCCTAGTACCGCATCCGACCATGAATATGGTGGGTCGTGTGGGATTCGAACCTACGACCAATTGGTTAAAAGCCAACTGCTCTACCAACTGAGCTAACGACCCGCTGTGTGGTGGCGCGTATAATACTGATTTCTAACGGGAATTCAACACCCTATATGAAAAAAATCAAAAATAAGGTGTTGGGTCGCTGATCCCGGCCGCGCGGAAGCCATCCGCACGCAGGCGGCAGCTATCGCATTTGCCGCAAGCGCGGCCGTCGTTGTCCGCCTGATAGCAGGAAACGGTCAGTCCGTAGTCGACTCCCAAGCGCACTCCTGCCTTGATAATCTCGGCCTTGCTCAGGTTCTGCAGCGGGGCCTGGATACGAAAGCCCTGCCCCTCAACCCCGGCCTTGGTCGCCAGGTTGGCCATGCGCTCGAAAGACTCGACGAACTCTGGGCGGCAATCCGGGTACCCCGAGTAATCCACCGCGTTGACACCGATGAAGATGTCCCGCGCCTCCAGGACTTCCGCCCACCCCAGGGCCAGGGAAAGAAATACGGTGTTGCGCGCAGGGACGTAGGTAACGGGAATACCTTCGCTGGGCGCTTCCGGCACATCGATGGAGGCATCGGTCAACGCGGAGCCGCCGATACCGTTCAGATTGAGGCCTATGACCTTGTGCTCCACCACGCCCAGATTCCGGGCCACTCGCTCCGCCGCCTGTAGTTCAGCACGATGGCGCTGGCCGTAATCGAAACTCATGGTGTAGCAGCTATAGCCATCGGCCCTGGCCATCGCCACCACAGTGGCCGAGTCCAGGCCACCGGACAGGAGAATTACCGCGCGTTTTTCAGCTGTTGCTTGGTTCAATACTGATTCAGTCATTTCAGCGTCCTGGCTCATCGTTCCAAAGGTATTTATGTAGCTGCAGTTGCAAGCGTACTGGCAGGTTGTCCGCCACGATCCAGTCAGCCAGATCGCGTGCATTCAGATCGTGGTGACTTGGCGAAAACAACACTTCGCCAGCACGTTGCTCAAGACGGTACTGGATCAACTTGGACACTGCCCAGTCATAGTCCTCGCGGGAGCAGATGACAAACTTGACCTGATCATTGGCGGTCAGCAGCTCGATGTTCTCGTAGCGATTTCGATGCGCTTCCTTGGAGCCGGGGGTCTTCAGGTCCAGGACTCGACTGACTCGCACGTCCACGGCCGATATGTCCAGGGCACCGCTGGTCTCCAGCGATACCTCATAACCGGCGTCACATAGCTTCTTGAGCAGGGGAATGGCATTAGGCTGGGCCAACGGCTCGCCGCCGGTGACACAGACATAACGCGGGCGGAACCCGGCTACCTGCTCAAGCAGGCTGTCGAGGGTTCGTTGGGTACCGCCATTGAAGGCATAGGCGCTGTCGCAGTATTGGCAACGCAGCGGACAACCGGTCAGGCGCACAAAAACCGTAGGCAGCCCGGCAGTCCGAGTTTCCCCCTGCAACGAGTAGAAAACTTCGGTGATTCTCAATGTGTCTTGCATATTCGCCACGGGCGTAACAGCTAAACAGGCTGTCCGCCTCCGTCAGGCACCTCAAGGAACCCCGCCATCGCGTAGATCCCAGGAAGCGTATTTCATAAAAGGGCGTGGATTCTAACGAAAAAACCCGCGACAAGCGCGGGTTTCTTGTAAACATGAGCTGAACGCTTACATGCGTTGCAAGTCTCGTTGCGCCAATTGAGCGGCAGAGGTCCCCGGATACTGGGCCACAACCTGCTGCAGGATACCCTTGACGCGGTCGGTATGACCCAGGCGACGCTCCACGTCGGCCAGCTTGTACAGCGAGTCAGGCACCTTGGCGTGCTTTGGATAAAGCTGGGACACCTTGGCAAATGCCTGGCCGGCACCTTGCAGGTCACCCTTGGCCAGGTTCACTTCACCCAACCAGTACTGGGCGTTGCCAGCATACTGGCTGTTGGGGTACTTGCGCAGGAATGCCGAGAAGGCCTGGCTGGCCTTGTCGAAATCCTTTGCCTTGATCAGGTCGAAGGCAGCATCGTAATAGAGCTTTTCCTTGGCCGGATCCCCCGGTTCACTACTGGCAGCTGGTGCTTGAGTAGCAGCCCCGGCCGCGGCAGCAGCGGCATTGCCACCAGCTGAAGAATTCTCAGGAGTCGCGGCAGGTGCAGCACCGCTTCCTATGCGCCGATCAAGATCCTGGTAACGCTCCAGGCTTTCTTGCTTCATGCGCGCTACATCATTTTGCAGAACTTCAATCACACCTTGCTGCCGTGCAATCTGCTCCTGCATTTGCTGCAGTTGCTGGAACAGCTCGCCCTGTGCCGAGACAGGGGTCGAAACCCCTCCCCCGGCATAGGCGCCGTTCGTGCCATAACCCGCTGGTGGATAACTGCTCCCGCTATTTCCATAGCCAGAGTTGCTATCGACCACAGGAACCGCAGACCACGCCGCAAGCGGCGTGAGACTGAGAGCCAAAATAGTTACAGCACGACGGCACGTTCGCATGACGAATTACTTACGCAGTTCGACGCGACGGTTTTGAGCCCAGGACTGCTCGTCGTGGCCAGTGGCAACTGGACGCTCTTTACCGTAGGAAACCAGCTCCAGCTGAGCTGGGGAAACACCTTGCAGTACCAGGTAGCGCTGAACGGCTTTCGCACGACGCTCGCCCAGAGCCATGTTGTACTCACGAGTACCACGTTCGTCGGTGTTGCCTTCCAGAACAACGCGAGCGCCGTTACCTTTCAGGTCCTTGGCGTGAACGTCCAGAGCGCGCATGGCTTCTGGCTTCAGGTCCGAGCTGTCGTATTCGAAGTAGAAGGTGGTGATTGCGCGCAGAGCTGCTTCTTCGCTCAGGGAGCCATCAACAGCACCAGTGTTAGCGCCGTAACCAGCGTTTGGATCAACAGCGCCTTCACCAGCGTTGTCGCCGCCTTTGGAGGAGCAACCTACAGCCACAGCCATGGCCAGAGCCAGCGCAGCAAACTTACCAAACTTCAACATTTCCATCGTGAAACTCCTAATGAACCCCAGTGTGTTAAGTGAAACATTGTAGCGCCGCGTCAGTTCAGGTAAGGGGACCAGGACGGTTCTCTGACTTCGCCTTGAGCGGTAGGAAGCGGGAGCCTCACACGTCCATTAATGGACACGAGCATCAAGACTCCCCGGCCCTGCTGGCGGGTGGCGTAGATTACCATGGTGCCGTTGGGCGCAACAGTAGCTGACTCATCTAGGTTAGTGTCTGTAAGGATTTTTACGCTACCGCGCTGCAAATCCTGAGCCGCTACCCGGAAGTTGGTGAAACCGTCCTGGCGGTGAATCATTACCAGGGTCTTTTCGTCAGCAGAAAGTTTCGGGTTGGCGTTGTAGTTACCGATAAAGGTCACACGCTCGGCACCACCGCCATTGATGTTGCTTTTATATACCTGCGGTTTACCACCGCGGTCGGAAGTGAAGTAGATGGTCGAACCATCCTTGCCCCAGAACGGCTCGGTATTGATGCCCGGTCCACTGGTCACACGACTGATCTGGCGCGAAGCCATGTTCATGACATAGATGTCCGGGTTACCGTCCTTGGACAGCACGAACGCCAGGCGGCTGCCATCCGGCGACCAGGCTGGCGCGCCGTTGAGGCCTTCGAAGTTGGTGATCTGCTCGCGACGACCCGTGTCGATATGCTGTACGAAGATGCGCGGACGCTTCTGTTCGAACGACACATAGGCAATGCGCTTGCCATCGGGGGCAAAGCGCGGCGACAGGATCGGCTCGCGAGACTGCAACAAGGTCACTGCCCGAGCACCGTCGTAGTCCGAACGTTGCAGGGTGTAGCGAGTGTTGTTCACCGAAAAGCGCTCGGCGGTCACGTACAGCAGGCGCGTGGAGAACGCACCCTTGATGCCGGTGAGCTTCTCGAAGGACTGGTCGGAGATGTAGTGCGACATGTCTCGCAACTGATCAACGCCGCCAGAAACACTGCCAGTCAGCACCTGTTGTTCGGTAGCCACGTTGAACAGCGCGTACTGCACCTGCAGGCGGCCACCGGCCGGCACGATGCTGCCAACCATTACGTACTGGGCGCCCAGGGCCTTCCAGTCACGGAAAATGACTTCGCTGGCCTGGGTCGGCAAGCTGATCATGTTCTGCTTTGGAATCGGCGCGTAGTAACCGGAGTTACGCAGGTCGTCACCGATGATCTGCGCCATGTCGTCCGGCAGCACGCTGCCGCCCTGCCAGCCGAAGGGTACAACCGCGATCGGCGTCGCCCGGTCACTACCGCTGGTGACCAGAATGTTTTTTTCATCCGCTGCCGCTATCCCTGCCATACAGCAAATAACGACAAGCATTCCTCGAAGAAGGTTTCTCACAAGGCTAGATCCTCAGGTGTGAATGTCATCTTGAATGAACGATAGGGAGCGAAGTCCTTCGGACTCAGACCCTGCATTTCTGTCAAACGCCCAATGTTCTTGACTGCCGCCACCGCCGAGGCGTCGAACGGGCCGTCTCCACTGGACTTGATCACGCTGACCGTAGTCACCGTACCATCAGGCAACATGCCGATACGCAGCTCCACTGTCATACCCTTGCGCGCCGAAGGAGGACGAGCCCAACCTTCTGCTGCACGAATACGAATCAGGTCGTCGAAACTGCCCGCGACGCTATCACCGACTTCATCCGATTTCGTGGCCTCACGCTCCGGCTTGTCGGAAAGCAAGTCCGCCAGGGCCTGGGCCTTTTTCTCTTCGGCAGATTTACGTGCTGCTTCCTGGGCCTTTTTCTTCGCGGCGTCGGCGGCAGCCTTCTTCTTCGCGTCTTCGGCGATCTTTTTCTTCGCCTCGTCAGCTTCTGCTTTTTTCTTGGCGTCTTCCGCGGCTTTCTTCTTCGCGTCTTCGACGATTTTCTTCTTCGCTTCTTCAGCGGCCTTTTTCTTGGCCTCTTCTTCAGCGGCTTTCTTGGCTTCTTCCTCGGCTTTCTTCTTGGCTACATCGGCCAGTTGCTTCTCTTCGGCCTTTTTCGCCTCGGCGGCTTTCTTGGCCTCGTCAGCCTTTTTCGCCTCGTCGGCTTTCTTGGCCTCGTCGGCCTTCTTCGCTTCCGCGGCTTTTTGGGCAGCCTCTTCTTTCTTTTGTTCCGCAGCCTTGATCTCTTCCTGCTCGACCTTCTTCTGCTCCAACTGCTCGGCTTCGGTCTGGCGCGCGGCGGATTTCTTCGCCTCACCCGCAATCTTGTGATTGGTCTGGGTGGTCGCTGGACTCTTCGATTTCAGCTGATACAGGGTCGCCTGGACGATCGGCTTGGCCGGCGGTAGCTCTGGCGTCATGGCAAAGCTGACAAACAGCATGCCGAACACCAGAACATGAAGGGCAATTGCCCAGACGCTAGGCCAGAAGTAGCTTTCCGAAGCGGACGGCTCTCGCTGTTGCTGCATCAGGGCGCCTCGGTAATCAAGCCAACGTTGCCGACGCCAGCTTTCTGCAGGCCGCCCATGGCACCCATCACGGCGCCGTAGTCGACGGATTTGTCCCCGCGAATGAACACCTGGGTGTGCTTGCCGCCTTCGTTACCGGCACGGATGATCTTGGTCACCGCGTCGGTCATCTGCGGCAAGGTCATTGCCTTGTCCTGTTGCTTGTCGGTATCGACTTCACTGCCAAGGTTCCAGTAGTAGGTCTTGTCAGCCTTGATCGAGATGGTCAGCACCTGGGTGTTGTTGTCCTGGGGCAAGGCTTCACTGGAAACCTTGGGCAGGTCGACTTTCACACCCTGGTTGAGCATCGGCGCGGTCACCATGAAGATGACCAGCAGTACCAACATCACGTCGATGTAGGGCACTACGTTCATCTCGGCAACCGGCTTGCGTTTGTGGCGAACTCGGGCCATTGGGTCTACCTGCTCACTCTTCGCTGGTGTGCACTTTACGGTGCAGGATCGCCTGGAATTCGTCGGCGAAGGTGTAGTAACGGCTGATCAGCGTCTCGCCACGGGCGGAGAAACGGTTGTAGGCGATCACTGCCGGGATGGCCGCGAACAAGCCGATGGCAGTCGCTACCAGGGCTTCGGCGATACCCGGGGCCACGGTGGCCAGGGTCGCCTGCTGTGCGGAAGCCAGGCCGCGGAAGGAGTTCATGATCCCCCACACGGTACCGAACAGACCGATGTACGGGCTGACCGAGCCCACAGTGGCCAGGAACGGCAGGCTCTGCTCGAGCTTCTCTTCTTCACGGGAGATCGCTACGCGCATCGCACGAGCCACGCCTTCCATCACGGCCTCGGGTTCGACGCCCGGCTGCTGGCGCAGGCGGGAGAACTCCTTGAAACCAGCACGGAAGATCTGCTCGACACCGGAGTCCGGGTCAGGGTTGCTGCCGGCCTGGCGGTACAGCTTGGACAAGTCGATACCGGACCAGAAGCGCTCCTCGAAGCTCTCCAGGGCACGTCGACCAGCGCGCAGCAGGTTGCTGCGCTGAAAGATCATGATCCATGAAGTCACCGATGCGGCCACCAGGGTCAGCATTACCAACTGCACTACAACGCTGGCATTGCTGACCAGGCTCCACATGGAGGAATGGTCGACGACGTTAGCTTCCACGCTTTATCTCCTGCTCTGAGTGTGTACCCGCGCTGCCCTCGTCGGCAAAGGCCGTACGCAGAGCGTCTGGAATAGCGCGGGGTTTGAAATTGTCGGCGCGCACACAAGCCACCAGGAACTGCCCCTCACAGAGCAGCACATTGTCCGAGAACCGCCTGACCTGCTGGGTGAAACGTAGGCTGGCCCGATTCAACTCGGTGACCTGGGCACTGACCAGAAGCTCATCGTCCAACCGCGCCGGCGAGTGATAACGCGCTTCGCTGGAATGCACGACGAATAACAGGTTCTCCCCCACCAACTGCGACTGGGCAAAGCCCAAATGTCGTAGCCGCTCGGTTCGAGCCCGCTCCATAAACTTAAGGTAATTAACGTAATACACGATACCGCCGGCATCGGTGTCCTCGTAATAAACGCGACAACGATGTGCGAACGGCTCAAGCCCGTTTTGCGCGCGCATACTCTAGTGCTTACTCCTCAGGTTGCCAATCCAGCCAAGCAACTGTTTTTTCATTCTTGAACGACTTTTCGTGCAGTTTTAACGATGTCCGCCCGTAGGACAGCACAAACCCCGATTAAGTCGGTGCAAAGCGAGCGATCAATCGTCCATGGCATCGAGGAATTCGTCTACCGCGGGCATGTCTCCCAATCGTGACGGAATATTTAGCCCGAAATGCAGGTACGCATGTCGGGTCACCACTCGCCCACGAGGGGTTCGCATGATGTAGCCCTGCTGGATCAGGTACGGTTCCAGCACATCCTCGATGGTATGACGCTCTTCACTGATCGCCGCGGCCAGGCTGTCGACCCCGACCGGACCGCCGTCGAACTTCTCGATCATGGTCAACAATAGACGCCGGTCCTGATGGTCAAAGCCACGTTCGTCGACATCCAGCAGATTCAATGCCAGGTCGGCAACAGCCTTGGTGATGTGCCCCTTGGCCCGGACTTCAGCGAAATCACGCACCCGGCGCAAAAGACGGTTGGCGATCCGCGGCGTGCCCCTGGCTCGCCGGGCCACCTCGACGGCGCCTTCCGGGTCCAGCGGCAAGCCGAGGATGCCAGCGGAACGCCCAACGATGGTCGCAAGATCCGCAACGCTGTAGAACTCCAGGCGCTGGACGATACCGAAACGATCCCGCAGCGGGTTGGTCAGCATGCCCGCACGGGTCGTGGCTCCCACCAGGGTGAAAGGCGGCAGGTCCAGCTTGATCGAACGCGCCGCCGGCCCTTCGCCGATCATGATGTCGAGCTGGAAGTCCTCCATGGCCGGATACAGCACTTCCTCGACGATCGGCGACAAACGATGAATCTCATCGATGAACAGCACATCGTGAGGCTCGAGATTGGTCAATAACGCGGCCAGATCCCCGGGACGCTCCAAGACCGGTCCGGAGGTGCTCTTGATCGAGACCCCCATTTCCTCTGCGATGATGTTGGCCAGGGTGGTCTTGCCCAACCCGGGAGGCCCGAAGATCAGCGTATGGTCCAGGGATTCGCTGCGCCCACGGGCCGCCTGGATAAACAGCTCCATCTGTTCGCGCACGCTGGGCTGGCCGATATAGTCGGCCAGGCTGACCGGACGAATCGCCCGGTCCTGGACTTCCTCGCGCTCACGGGGGCCCGTAGCGGCGATCAGACGATCTGCTTCTATCACTTAAATCATCCCCTTCAGGGCTCGGCGGATCATGTCTTCACTACTCAAGCCTTTTTCCTTGATCGCGGATACCGCCTTGCTGGCTTCCTGCGGCTTGTACCCCAGGGAAATCAGTGCACTGACCGCATCCGACTCGGCGCTGGCCACGGGCATCGGCGCATCCGGCTGGTTCGGCACCAGGGCGAACATGCTCGGCACCGCCTCCCAGGCCTTGAACCGATCCTTGAGCTCGACCAACAGACGCTCGGCGGTTTTCTTGCCGACCCCCGGCACCTTGGTCAAGGCCGAGGTGTCCTGGGCTTGCACGCAGCGCACCAGCTCATCCACTTCAAGACTGGACATCAGGGCCAGGGCCAGCTTCGGCCCGACACCATTTAGACGGATCAACTCGCGAAAAAAGTCTCGCTCGCGCTTGCTGGCGAAACCGTAGAGTAACTGTGCGTCCTCACGCACGACCAAATGGGTGTGCAAGGTCAGGGGTTCGCCGACCGACGGCAGGCGATACAAGGTGGTCATGGGTACTTCGACTTCATAACCCAAGCCGTTGACATCGAGAATCAGGTGCGGCGGCTGTTTCTCAGCCAGGGTGCCGCGCAAGCGTCCAATCACGTATCGATCCTTAAGGCGATGGCCAGCACGGGGCTGGCGACTCACTGAACAAGGTCAGCGCCGATTACTCAGGCACATGACACCCGCTCCTAAAATGACTGCGCTGATGCTATCAGAGACGCAATCGACCGCCACGACTGCGTGCCGTTCCCAGGCCATGGGGCAACAAGCTGGAACGGGTATGGGAATGGCAAATGGCAATCGCCAGGGCGTCCGAGGCGTCGATCTGCGGCTTGGCTGTCAACTTGAGCAGATGCATGACCATCATCTGCACCTGCTCCTTATTAGCGCCGCCAGTGCCCGCCACCGCCTGCTTCACCTGTGTCGCCGTGTATTCGGCAATCTCCAGCCCCTCTTCGGCCCCGGCGACGATGGCCGCCCCCCGAGCCTGCCCGAGCTTCAGGGCCGAATCGGCATTGCGCGCCATGAATACCTTCTCGATGCCCATGGTCACCGGACCGTAGGTCTGGATCACCTCACGAACCCCGCGATAAACGATCTGCAAGCGCTCATGCAGTTCGCCAGCGCCGGTACGAATGCAGCCGGAGGCCACATACACGCAACCCCGCCCGGTGTCTTGAACCACGCCATAACCGGTAATGCGTGAACCGGGGTCGATGCCAAGAATTAGAGTCATAAGGCCTGCTGCTGAAATGAAAAGGCCGACCGTTCAGGAACGGAACGGCAAAAAAACGGAAGCCGGAGGCACCCTGCCGCGTAATGATCACGGCGTTGCGCATCCGGCTTCAAGAGCGGCGCTGCTGGATCAACCAAGCTGGGCGGCGACCGACTCCGGAATATCCGCATTGGAGTAGACGTTCTGCACGTCATCCAGGTCTTCCAGCATGTCGATCAGCTTCAAGACCTTCTCGGCACCTTCCAGGTCCAGCTCGGCGCTGGTGGTGGGCAGCATGACGATTTCCGCATCTGCAGCCTTGAAACCAGCAGCTTCCAGGGCATTGCGCACGCCATAGAAACCAGCGAACGAGGTAAACACATCGACCGAACCGTCATCATTGCTGACCACGTCGTCGGCATCGGCCTCCATGGCCGCTTCCATCAATGCATCCTCGTCGACACCTTCGGCGAAGGTGAGCTGGCCCTTGCGCTCGAACAGGTAGGCAACCGAGCCATCGGTACCCAGGTTGCCGCCACACTTGCTGAAAGCATGACGAACAGCCGCCGCCGTACGGTTGCGATTGTCGGTCATGCATTCGACCATGACCGCTACACCATTGGGACCATAGCCCTCATAGGTCAGCTCGACCACATCGTCGCTACCGGCAGCACCAGTACCACGGGCGATGGCCCGGTCGATGATGTCGCGACTCATGTTGGCGCCCAGGGCCTTGTCCAGGGCCAGGCGCAGGCGTGGATTGGAACCGGGTTCGCCACCGCCCTGACGGGCCGCGACAGTCAGCTCACGAATCCACTTGGTGAAGATCTTGCCTCTCTTGGCATCCTGACGCTCTTTGCGGTGCTTGATGTTCGCCCACTTGGAATGACCTGCCATAACTTGCTCCAAATTCTCTTTGAAACATTGCCTGCACCACCACTAGGTGAACCGGCAACAAAAACTCTTCCCCATAGAAAAAGCGCACCCGAAGGTGCGCCTTGTCGGGCCGGCTTACTCAGCCTTGGGCTGTTCGCGCAAGCGGATATGCAGCTCGCGCAGGGCCTTGGCGTCCACCAAGCCGGGTGCCTGGGTCATGACGCAAGCCGCGCTCTGGGTTTTCGGGAAGGCGATCACTTCGCGAATCGACTGGGCGCCAGTCATCAGCATCACCAGGCGATCCAGGCCGAAGGCCAGGCCACCATGGGGTGGAGCGCCGTACTTCAGGGCGTCCAGCAGGAAGCCGAATTTCTCTTCCTGTTCCGCTTCATTGATACCCAGCAGGCGGAACACCGCTTGCTGCATTTCTTTACGGTGGATACGGATCGAACCGCCGCCGAGCTCAGTACCATTGAGGACCATGTCATAAGCACGCGACAGAGCACCAGCAGGGTTGGCCTCGAGTTCTTCAGGCGAGCACTTCGGCGCGGTGAACGGATGGTGCAGCGCAGTGAAGCTGCCATCGTCGTTCTCTTCGAACATCGGGAAGTCGACGACCCACATCGGCGCCCATTCGCAGGTCAGCAGGTTCAGGTCGTGGCCGAGCTTGATACGCAGCGCACCCAGGGCCTCGCTGACGATCTTGGCCTTGTCGGCGCCGAAGAACACGATGTCGCCATCGACGGCACCGACACGATCGAGGATCACGTTCAGGTTGGCTTCCGGAATGTTCTTGACGATTGGCGACTGCAGGCCCTCGACGCCCTTGGCGCGCTCGTTGACCTTGATGTACGCCAGGCCCTTGGCACCATAGATGCCGACGAACTTGGTGTAGTCGTCGATCTGCTTGCGCGGCATGCTCGCCCCGCCAGGTACGCGCAGGGCTGCGATACGGCATTTAGGGTCGTTGGCCGGGCCGCTGAATACCTTGAACTCCACTTCCTTGAGCTGGTCGGCAACGTCAACCAGTTCCAGGGGAATGCGCAGGTCCGGCTTGTCCGAACCATAGCGACGCATGGCCTCCTCGAAGGTCATGTGCGGGAACTCGCCGAACTCCAGACCCAGCACTTCCTTGAACAGGTTGCGGATCATGTTCTCGGTCAGGCCCATGATGTCTTTTTCATCGAGGAAGCTGGTTTCGATGTCGATCTGGGTGAATTCAGGCTGACGGTCGGCGCGCAGGTCTTCGTCGCGGAAGCATTTGGCGATCTGGTAGTAACGATCGAAGCCGGCCACCATCAACAGTTGCTTGAACAGCTGAGGCGATTGCGGCAGGGCGAAGAAGCTGCCGGCATGGGTGCGGCTCGGTACCAGGTAGTCGCGGGCACCTTCAGGGGTGGCGCGGGTCAGGATCGGCGTCTCGACGTCCAGGAAGCCGTTCTCGTCGAGGAAACGACGGATGCTGGTGGTCATGCGCGAGCGCAGGCGCAGCTTCTCGGCCATTTCCGGACGGCGCAGGTCGATGAAGCGATAGCGCAAGCGGGTCTCTTCACCCACGTCGGAGTATTCGTTGAGCGGGAACGGCGGGGTTTCCGCCTCGTTCAAGACTTCCAGCTCGTAACCCAGGACCTCGATCATGCCCGAGGCCATATTGGCGTTGCCGGCACCTGCCGGACGCAGGCGCACCTTGCCGGTGATCTTGACTACATATTCACTGCGCACACGGTCGGCAGCGGCGAAGGTTTGCGCACGATCCGGATCGAACACCACCTGGGCCAGGCCTTCACGATCACGAATATCGAGGAAAATCACCCCGCCGTGGTCACGACGACGGTGGACCCATCCGCAAAGGGTTACTTCCTGACCTTCCAGGCCTTCGTTCAGTTGGCCGCAATAATGGCTGCGCATCATGGTAGTGGTTTCACTTCTCGTAATTCGAAATTCGATGGAGGCCTTGCGCACCCCTCGGGTGCCAGATAGTGCAAGAACTCGCGCGTGTCGTTCAACTTAGTCAGCTTTGTCGCCACCGGCCAGATTCTTCTTGGAGCCGGTCTTGAAGTCGGTTTCATACCAGCCGGTGCCACTGAGGCGGAAACCCGGCATGGATAGCATCTTTTTCAACTCAGGCGCCTGGCATGCAGGGCAATCGACCAGCGGCGCGGCGCTGATCTTTTGAATGGCTTCCAACTGATGGCCACAGGAAGCGCATTGGTAGTCGTACATCGGCATGGGGACGTCTCGGCAATCCAGATTACGGCTTGATACAGGCAGAGCCCATGCCAAGGCTCGGGCTACGTAGCAAAGAGCGGGATTATATCCATTAAATCGGCCCTGTGCAGCCGTATGCCCCGATAACGTACGCAGCCTAAGAGGCGAATGGCGCGATGAGCGCCATCCGCCATGAACGACCTAGGGATTTTCCAGCAGGGAGCGCAACATCCATGCAGTTTTTTCATGCACTTGCATGCGCTGGGTCAGCAGGTCCGCGGTAGGCTCATCGCTGACCTTGTCCAACAGAGGAAAGATACCGCGAGCCGTACGGGTCACTGCTTCCTGCCCGCTGACCAGTTGCTTGATCATTTCCTCCGCCGCCGGCACTCCCTCCTCCTCCTTGATGGAGGACAACCGGGCATAGATGGAATAGGCACCCGGGGCAGGAAAGCCCAACGCCCGGATACGCTCGGCGATCAGGTCGACCGCCAAGGCCAGTTCGTTGTATTGCTCTTCGAACATCAAGTGCAGGGTACGGAATTGCGGGCCGGTGACGTTCCAATGGAAATTATGGGTTTTCAGATACAACACGTAAGTGTCCGACAGTAGACGGGACAGACCATCGACGATGGACTTGCGATCTGCTTCGCTGATACCGATATCAATTGCCATGTTTCTCTCCGTTGACCAGATGAACCAATCCATTCAGCTGCCGGACCACTCTAGCAAGGACAGGACCTGCCCGCTGCCGCGCAGCCCGCGGCAGGTTGCCTCGGGACCAGGCCCATGGGTGAAGAATGGCCAGGGCTGAAACGGATCTGACCGCAAGAAAAATTCGCTGTTCCTTGGACGATCCAGCAACGCCCCAAGAAACGGGCCTTTGCCTGATTGTCCGATCCATTTCCGACCACGGACGACGAGCCGCCTCGCGGAACAACGCGGCTGATTTGAGAAGGCCTGGGCTTTGCGGTTAAATAGAGCCCGTGTCGTTGTTGCCTATTTCTTCGGCCAGCGCGCATAGGCTGACACCGCGCACGAACCTGCCGCCTCATCTATTTTTTCAGAAGCGAACCGTGCGCGATCAGCTCTTCCTTGTGCTCCTTCTTAACGTGAGTTGATCAAAATGTTGAAAATTGTCCACTTGTTGACAGGACTTGCAGCCTTGCTGCTGTCCTTGATTCCGAGCCTTAGATCCGACGCGGTTCCCTACCTACAACAACCCGATGCTCTTTACCTGGCCCTTTTCGGCCTGCTCAACCTGGTCCTGGCCCCAGTTATTCCGCACTGGAACAAAGGCCCTCGCCATCACTTGCAGAACCTGGTCAGCGCCCTGCTGGTCCTGGTGGTCGTCCTGCAAACCCTCACCCTCCTGGCTCCGATGCCAGTGATCGGTGACCAGCCAGCTGTGCTGGTCAGCCTGCTGACTGCCCTGTTTGCAGTGGCGCTGCACCTGGCCGTGAGCTTCTACAAATCGTCACCCGCGGCTTCTTCTGCACCGGTCTACGACATGAGCAATCGTGATACGGGTACCGTGAAGTGGTTCAACACCTCCAAGGGCTTCGGCTTTATCTCCCGGGACTCCGGCGACGATATCTTCGTGCACTTTCGCGCCATTCGCGGAGAAGGCCATCGCGTCCTGGTAGAAGGCCAGCGCGTGGAGTTCTCGGTGATGAACCGTGACAAGGGCCTGCAAGCCGAAGATGTCATTGCTGCATTGCCCCGCCGCTGATCACAGGCCATAAAAAAACCGCGCCAAGGCGCGGTTTTTTTATGGCTCTGGCGACAACCCCGCCACCTTAATAATGAGGCGGCGGCGCATCTTCCTCAAAGACCCCGAATTGCCCAAGCATCTCCTCCTGGCGCTTGAGTAGCGCAGCCATCTGCAATTGCAGGCGCTCCACCCTCTTTTGCTGTGCCACCAGCTCATCATTCAAGGCTTGGATGGTGTCATCCTGGAACGCCAGGCGACTTTCCAGATCGGTTACGCGCTCTTCCAGCTCCATGCCTCAGTCCTCCAGAAACCGGAAATCATCGGTCAGCACCACTCGCAACCGTTCGCGGACCTGTTCGATCTGCTCTGCCGTGTAGGGTTTTGCCGGATGCTTGCCCCAAACCGGGGCCGGCCAGGCGGCATCGTCACGTTTACGCACGATCACATGCATGTGCAACTGGCTTACCACATTGCCCAAAGTCGCCACATTCAACTTGTCGGCATCGAACGAGTCCTTGAGCAGCTCGGCCAGGGCTGTGGTTTCCTGCCATAGCTGACGTTGATCCGTGACATCCAGTTGAAACAACTCGCTGATATCTTCGCGACGCGGCACCAGGATAAACCAAGGATAGTTTGCATCATTGGACAGCAGCAGCCGGCAAAGGGGGAAGTCCCCGATGAGTACTGTGTCTTGCTGCAGTCGTGAATCTAAAGTGAACACCGCGCTTACTCCCGCTCCGCTCATTCCTGCCTGGCGTCAAGTATTACTGACATGGACCAGGCGACAGAGACGCAGCATACCTGTGAACGCCTCACGCTTCATGACCAATGAGCCAGCGACCTCTCCTCAATTTGGCAAGGAGCCAGTTCATGCGGTCAATGCGCCCCAAAGCAGGACATTTTGCAAAGCCCTGCACCATTTGCCCACACCACTTCAGAGTCGCTCGCAAGGACACTCGCCAAGTCCTTGATAGCCAGTGCCGTTTACGCACCTGACGGTATGAACAGGGGCAACGTCATCCAAAAGTTTTGCACCGAAATCGGACAACGGGTCTACGCTGAGTACCCCAAGCATCCGCCGTTTACTCACTTTGCAGTGTGCGTCGGTAACATTTTGTCTGGCTGTGCAACTTATTGCACACCACTGCCTCATGCAGGCAGCGACGTCAAGCCAAGCGAAAACTCATTCCGAGCGACGGTTTTATGCGGTTTTTACAGACTCCTTTACCGTCTGGAGCAAAAAACACTTGGCGATTTGGTTTTGTGCACGCTTGTTGCATCCAGCCCGACACCGTCTGCGAGGGATGAGCGAAAGTGAAACCTTAAAGACTCATGATAATAGCGGCAGGGCTGCCCAAAAGTACTTTGAAAGTGTTTGTCTGGAGGGTTCTTTCCCTCCTTGCAATCCTCCGAAGAGCACTATTGAAGTTGTCAGTCCGGATACATTCCGGCTGAAGGATTGCGACACCGATCAAGCAATTTGCGACAGGGTCGTAAAGAAGCTGAAAGGATAGATAGGCAAGTATCGCCAATATTGTCAGCGTGATATAAGTTTGCGCCGACACAAAAAGAAAGAGCCGCCCAAATAAAAATACAGGTGGGACGGCAGTACTCTTCTAAAAACCAAAGGAGCAAATCACGATGCGCGTGATGAAGTGGAGCATGATCGCCCTGGCTGTATCTGCAGGGACCTCGCAGTTCGCAATCGCGTCTTCCCAAGACGACTCGAAAGGCTTTTTCGAAGATCAGAGCCTGAAGTCCAAGACTCGTCTGGAATACATGAACCGCGACTACAAGAACGGTGCCGGTAACATCGCCAAGCCCGGTGGTGGCTACAAGAGCGGCTATCGCCAGGACACCGGCATCAGTGAACTGCTGACCTACGAATCGGGCTTCACCCAAGGCACCGTGGGTGTCGGTGTGGACGCCATGGCCATGGGCGCAGCCCGCCTGGACGGCGGTGCAGGCCGTGCCGGCAACGGTCTGTTCGCAGTCAATGGCGACGGCCAACCGGAAAAGACCCAGTCCAAGACCGGTGCAGCCATCAAGTTCCGCATCTCCGACACCACCCTCAAGTACGGTCGTCAGTTCGTCGCCAGCCCGGTATTCGCCACTGACGATAGCCGCCTGTTGCCGGAAGTGGCCGAAGGTACCCTGATCACCAGCAAGGAAATCAAGGGCCTGGAACTGAATGCTGGTCGCTTCACCGCACTGAGCAAGCAGACCGGTATGGGCAAGGACAGCATCGGTGGCGTGGCTGACGAGAATGGCAACGGCGCCAAAGGCCTGCCTTCGGCGAACATCTTCGGCGCAACCTATGCCTTCACCGACAACTTCACCGGCACCCTGGCAGCCTCCAAGGTCGACCAGTACTTCAAGAAGCAGTACATCAACCTGAACTACACCTTGCCGATCGCTGAATCGCAGTCCCTGAACTTCGACTTCAACGGCTACAAGACCGAAGGCGACAAGCGTGGCGACCTGGTCGACATGATCGGCGACGGCCGCACGGGCGTGGATAACAAACTGTGGAGCCTGGCAGCAGCGTACAGCCTCGGCGCGCACAAGTTCACCCTGGCCCACCAGCGCTCCAGCGGCGACAACGGCTACTACTACGGCGTTGACGGTAACGGTACGGTCTTCGTGGCCAACTCCATCCAGATCTCCGACTTCGTGGGGCGCGATGAACGTTCCTGGCAAGCACGCTACGACCTGAACATGGCCACCTATGGCGTGCCAGGCCTGAGCTTCATGGCTCGCTACGTGACCGGTGACAACATCTCCACCAACAACGGCCTGGGCGAAGGTAAAGAGAAAGAGTTCAACTTCGAGACCAAGTACGTTCTCCAGGAAGGTCCAGCCAAGGATCTGTCCTTCCGCCTGCGTAGCGCAGTGTATCGCGTCAATAACGCATACAGCGGCTACCAGTCCGATAACAACGATGTACGTATCATCGTGGAGTACCCGCTGAGCATCTTGTAATTCGTTGCCCAGTTGCTTGCGCTAACGCGCAACTCCAATAAAAACCGTCGCCCTGACATCCCAGGGTGACGGTTTTTTTATGCCATCAAAAGTGCAAGCCCTCATCCGCCACTACATAGCAAGCTAATAAATAACATGCTATCGGTAGTTGCCAAAGAACAGCCAACGACTGCAGGCCTTAGTTCGTATCAGACGCATAAAAAACAAGGGGCCGATGGCCCCTTGTCTTGAACAGCACTAGTTGACCGAACGGCCAACTTATGAAGCCACCTTTATTACACGGCGGCTTCCTGAACCACACGAATCACTCGTTGTGGAAACGGGATATCGATACCCGCGGCCTTCAGGCGATCACGCGATAGTTCATTGAACTGGAACATCACATCCCAGTAGTCCGCCGTCTTGACCCACACCCGCAGCGACAAGGTAATCGCGCTGTCACCCAAAGTGGAGACCACCGCGACAGGCGCAGGGTCGGCCAGAACCCGATCATCCTTGGCCAGTTCCAGCAACACTTCACGGGCCTTCTGCAGATCAGCGTCATAATCCACGCCAACGTCGAACACCACCTTGCGGGTCGGTTGACGGTTGTAGTTGGTGATGATGCCGTTGGACAGGTTGCCGTTGGGCACGATCACCGTCTTGTTGTCACCCGTACGCAGGACCGTGTGGAAGATCTGGATGCTATCCACTGTCCCGCTGATACCCTGGGCTTCGATGAAATCGCCCAGGCGAAACGGGCGGAACAAGAGGATCAGCACTCCACCGGCGAAATTCGCCAGGCTGCCCTGCAAGGCCAGGCCAATAGCCAGGCCGGCGGCACCGATGGCGGCCACGAAGGAGGTGGTCTCGACACCGATCATCGAGGCGACGCTGACGATCAGCAGCACCTTGAGCACGATATTGGCCAGGCTGCTGATGAACCCCTGCAAGGCCAGGTCGGCATTGCGCAACGCCAATAGCTTGCCCACCTTGTGAGTCAGCCTGTTGATCAACCACCAGCCAATGGCCAGGGTCACCACGGCCAGCAGCACCCGGCTGCCGTACTCCATGATCATGGGAATCCAGGCTTGGGAAGCCCGGACCAGGTTGTCTACTTCAGCGTTCAAGTCCATCTATTTCTCCAGGTTTCCGTGATTGCGCAGGATGCATGACTGACGGACAGAACGATCGGCTCCATTGGGAGCTCAATCGTTTCTGCCATTGCTCCGGCCTCGGACGCCAATAAGACCTAGAGGTTCCCGGAGAATCCAATCAATCGCGGAAGTTGTTGAACTGCAGCGGCATGCCGAATTCCTTGCCACGCAAGGCCGCGATCGCTTCTTGCAAGTCGTCGCGCTTCTTGCCGGTCACCCGTACTTGCTCGCCCTGGATCGCAGCCTGCACCTTGAGCTTGGCGTCCTTGATGTGAGCGACGATTTTCTTCGCCAGTTCCTTGTCGATCCCTTCCTTGAGCACCGCTTCCTGCTTCATCACCTTGCCCGAGGCATAGGCGTCCTTGACCTCCAGGCACTGCACATCGATCTTGCGCTTGACCAGGGCCAGCTTGAGGATCTCGATCATCGCTTCCAGCTGGAACTCGGCCTCGGCGGTCAGGTTGACGGTCAGTTCCTTGTCCTTGAACTCGAAACTGCCCTTGCCTTTCAAGTCATAGCGGCGGTCCAGTTCCTTGACGGCGTTTTCCACCGCATTGGTGACTTCGTGCTTGTCCAGTTCGGATACCACGTCAAACGACGGCATGTATTCTCTCCAAATAAAAAGGGGCGCCGTTCAGAACATCGAACACGCCCGGCTTGCGGTTAAAATCCGCGCTCATTATAACGGGTCTTTCCCCTCCTTCACCGCACGCGCCCTCAGGGCCTGCCCCAACAGGGTCGAAACTTCATGTCCACCACCTGGCACATTCTCGGCGCCGGCAGCCTAGGCACCCTCTGGGCTACACGCCTGGCACGCGCCGGGCTACCGGTGCGCCTGCTCCTGCGCGACCGGACCCGCCTGCAGGCCTACCAGGCAGCAGGCGGCCTGACCCTGATCGAGCAGGGCCAGAGCAGCCTGCATCCGATTCCCGGCGAGACCTGCGACAGCCCGCAGCCGATCCACCGCTTGCTGCTGGCCTGCAAGGCCTACGACGCCGAAGCCGCCGTGGCCAGCATCGCCAAGCGCCTGGCGCCCGGAGCTGAATTGATCCTGCTGCAAAATGGCCTCGGCAGCCAGGATGCCGTGGCCGCCAAGGTACCTGAAGCCCGTTGCATCGCTGCCTCCAGTACCGAGGGAGCCTTTCGCGATGGCGATTGGCGCGTAGTCTTTGCAGGCCACGGCTATACGTGGCTCGGCGATACCGCCCACCCTGGCGCTCCCATTTGGCTGGACGAACTGGCAGCCAGCGGCATTCCCCATGAATGGACGACCCAGATCCTGACGCGACTGTGGCGCAAACTGGCACTTAACTGCGCGATCAACCCACTGACGGTGTTGCATGACTGTCGCAATGGCGGCCTGCAGCAACACCAGTGCGAGGTAGCTACCCTCTGCATCGAGCTGGGTGAACTGCTGCAATGCTGCGGGCAGCCGGATGCCGCGCAGGATTTGCAACAGGAAGTCGAACGAGTGATCCACGCCACCGCGGCCAATTTCTCATCCATGCACCAGGACGTCGCCAATCGGCGTCGAACCGAAATCAGCTACCTGCTCGGTTATGCCTGCAATGCAGCCGTGCGTCACCAACTGGCCCTGCCTCACCTGCAGCGGTTACAGCAAAGGCTCAAGGATCAGCTGCACTTGCACGGATTGCCCAGCGACTGAGCAGCGGCTACGCTGCCCACTTGCTCATTTCCAGCGATATAGCCGATGCCATTGCGCCAGCGCCTCGAAAACCTGCCGGTAGGCCAAAAGCTCCTCGCGGCCCTGCTTGTCCTGCTGACCACCGTCCTGCTGGTCGCCAACCTGACCTTCATCAGCGCCGCCTACTGGATTTCCCAGGAAAGCATGGCCCCCCAGGCCTTGCAGACCATCGGTCGGCTGGTCTCCAACCCGACCCTGTCGCTCCAGGCGCTGAATTCGCCCCAGGATGCAGAACGGCTTCTCAACGAGCTCGACAGCTACTCGCCCCTGCGGGCGGCGGCCATCTATGACGCCAACGGCCAGCGCATCGCCCAACTGCAACACGGCGATCGCCTCAAGCTGCCCGAGCGCTACCGGCATATCGAGGCCTGGCAACTGACTGAGTTTCGCAGCAACCAGGTGATCCCCCTGCCCCGTCCGGACCAAGCCCCAGGGCACCTGTTGCTGGTGGCCACCAGCGAACTGCCGATGGCCTTCTACACCGGCACCCTGACCGCCAGCCTGGGTATCCTGATCTTCAGCGTGCTGCTATGGCTGATCATCGCCCGGCAGATCAAGCGCCTGATCACCCAGCCGATCCACCAGCTCGAGGAATTGTCGCGCCAGGTGACACGCGAGGAAAACTACGCACTGCGTGCAGCCCGCGGCAACCACGATGAAATCGGCAGCCTGGCGGAAGCCTTCAACACCATGCTGTCGCGAATCGAGGCTAGGGAACAGCAACTCAAGCGCGCCCGGGATGACTCCCAGGCCGCCTACGACCAGGCCCAGGGGCTGGCTGAGGAAACCCGGCACACCAACCGCAAGCTGGAATTGGAAGTCCAGGTACGTAGCAAGATCGAGAAGAAGCTCACCGGCTTCCAGAACTATCTCAACAGCATTATCGACTCCATGCCCTCGGCACTGATCGCCCTGGACGAGCAGTTGTACGTCACCCAATGGAACCAGGAAGCCAGCGCCCTGTCTGGGACCCGCCTGGACGAGGCCCTGAACCAGCCGATCTTCCTGGCCTTCGAACCGCTAAAGCCGTTCTTGCCGCAGCTCAAGGAAACGGTCGAGCAGCATACGGTGACCAAGGTCGAGCGAGTCACCTGGTTCAAGGACGACGAAGCCAAGCACTATGCCCTGACGTTCTATCCGTTGATGGGGGGAGCGGGTCGAGGCGTGGTGATCCGGATCGACGACATCACCCAGCGCCTGTCCCTGGAGGAAATGATGGTGCAGTCGGAGAAGATGCTCTCGGTCGGCGGCCTGGCTGCGGGCATGGCCCATGAAATCAACAACCCTTTGGGAGCGATCCTGCACAACGTGCAGAACATTCGTCGGCGATTGTCGCCCGAGCTGCCCAAAAACCTCGAATATGCACAACTGATCGGCATTGAACTGCAAACGGTCAATCGCTACCTGGAAAGTCGCGAGGTTCCATTGCTACTCGACGGCATCCAGCAAGCTGGAGCCAGGGCCGCGAAGATCGTGACCCATATGCTCAGCTTCAGTCGTCGCAGCAACCGGCAGATGGCTCCCTGCGACCTGCCGGCATTGATCGACCAGGCGGTAGAGATTGCCGGCAACGACTTCGACCTGGCGATCGGCTTCGACTTCAAGGGACAGGCCATCATCCGCCAGTTCGATCCGAGCCTCGGACCGGTCCCGGGCACCGCCAACGAGCTGGAGCAGGTGCTGCTCAACCTGCTCAAGAACGCAGCCCAGGCCATCCATCAGCGCGAAGACGACAGCGAGCCGGGGCGGATCATCCTGCGTACCCGGCTGAATCCACCCTGGGCAGAAATCCAGGTCGAAGACAACGGCGTCGGCATGAGCGAAAGCGTGCGCAAACGCACCTTCGAACCATTCTTCACCACCAAGGAAATCGGCCAGGGCACCGGCCTCGGCCTGTCGGTGTCGTACTTCATCATTACCAACAACCACAAGGGGCAGATGGAAGTGCAATCCACCCGGGGCCAGGGCACCTGCTTCACCTTGCGCCTGCCCCTGGCCAGCAGCCAGCCCCCAGTGCAAGCCCCTCTACCACTGGAGAACTAGACATGGGTTTTCGCCTGTCGAAGATTTACACCCGTACCGGCGACAAGGGTGAAACCGGCCTAGGGGACGGCCGCCGCGTCCCCAAGGACCATCCACGAATCGAGGCCATTGGCGAGGTCGATACCCTCAACAGCCAGCTGGGCCTGCTCCTGGCTGGCCTGGAAGAACAGTGTGCCGGCAAGCCGGGGCTCAAGGAGGTGATCGAGGTGTTGGCGCCCTGCCAGCATCGCTTGTTCGACCTGGGTGGAGAACTGGCAATGCCTGAGTATCAGGCACTCAATGAAATGGAAGTACAGCGCCTGGAAACAGCGATCGATGCCTGGAACGAAGAAATGGGCCCCCTGGAGAACTTCATTCTGCCCGGAGGATCGACCCTCATCGCCCAGGCCCACGTATGCCGTAGCCTGGCCCGTAGTGCCGAGCGCCGTTGCCAACAACTCAATGCCATCGAACCGTTGCAAGGCGCAGCGCTGGCCTACATCAATCGCCTGTCGGACGTGCTATTCGTCGCAGCACGCCTGATCGCCAAGCGCCAGGGCATCGCCGAGATACTCTGGCAAGCCGCTGCCAAGCCTTGACCCATTGAGTTCTTCGCAACCGGCCGGTCGCAGCTTTTCAGCGACCGGCCCGTCCTGAAGGGGCTCGCTCAGTCCTGCGGCCAGAACGCACGGATTCCCGCAACGCCCTGGGCACCGCTTGCCCAGGCCTGCTCGCACTGAGCTGGCTCCACGCCTCCCAGCAGATAAGCCGGCTTGTTGAAGCCATCGAGCAATTGCGCGGCCTGGTCCCAACCCAACGGCACGGCCTCAGGATGGGTCTGGGTCGCCTGCACGGGTGACAAGGTCACGAAATCCACATCCATCTGCTGCGCCAGGGACAGCTCCTCGGCGTTATGGCAAGAGGCAGCCAGCCAGCGCTCCTTGCCGAAAGGACGTCCGGCACTGGCGTATTTGCGCAGTTGCGCCGAAGTGATGTGCCAGCCCGCAGATGGGAAATCCCCCAACCACTCAAAGGGGCCCTTGAGCATCAACTGCGCCTTGCCGGCACACAAACCCACCGCATCCACTGCCAAATCACGGTATTGCGGGTCGTAGCCCCCTGGGGCACGCAGCTGGATCAGCTTGCAGCCCTGGGCAATGGCCTTTTGCATGCCGCGTAACAGGGCAGGTGTTTCCAGGCCATCAGGGGTGATCAGGTAGCGCGATGGCAAACGGGCTGCTGCGACAATTGGCTGGTTGGCGGCAGGAAACTCGTAGTCGGCCAGCTCTCGCGGGCTGACCCAGGCCAGTGGCTGGCCTTCGGCGCCGTGCGCTTCGCCAGCAAACTCCGAAACCTCCCAGACATCCAGTAATACCTGCTTGTCAGGGTAATCGTGCTGCACCTTGATCAAGGGGCGGGCGCTTTGCACCTCGATACCCAGCTCTTCGTGCAGCTCACGCGCCAACGCGACCTGCACGGCCTCCCCGGCTTCGACCTTGCCTCCGGGAAACTCCCACAAGCCCCCTTGATGCTGAGTATCGGCACGTCGGGCAATCAGGATCTTGCCACTGGCATCCCGGATGACGGCCGCTGCCACATGTACTCGTTTCACCACGTTTTCCTCTGGTCCGGCGTTCGGCCGGGCCTGGCGGCCGGCCGTTGAAAAATGATGATCACCCTGCCCTGCAAGCCTCCAGGGCAGGCATACCCGGTATCAGGTACGGTATTCGGCGTTGATCTTCACGTATTCGTGGGACAGGTCGGTAGTCCAGATGGTTTCGCTGCAAGCACCCCGTCCCAGCTCGATACGGATGGTGATTTCTTCCTGCTGCATCACCGCCGCCCCTTGGGCTTCGGTGTAGCTGGCTGCCCGAGCGCCACGACTGGCGATGCAGACCTCACCGAGGAACACATCGATCTTGCTCACATCCAGCTCTGGAACGCCGGCACGGCCCACGGCTGCCAGGATGCGACCCCAATTCGGGTCGGAGGCGAACAGTGCAGTCTTGATCAGCGGTGAATGAGCCACGGTGTAGCCCACATCCAGGCATTCCTGATGGTTGCCGCCACCATTGACTTGGACGGTGACGAACTTGGTGGCGCCCTCGCCATCACGGACGATCGCCTGGGCCACCTCCATGCAGACTTCGAACACTGCCTGCTTCAGTGCGGCGAACAGCGGGCCTTTGGCCTCGGTGATTTCCGGCAGCTTGGCCTGGCCAGTGGCGATCAGCATGCAACAGTCGTTGGTGGAGGTATCGCCATCGATGGTGATGCGGTTGAAGGATTTGTTGGCACCGTCCAGCAGCAGGTTTTGCAGAACGTCGCGGGAGACCTTGGCGTCGGTGGCGATGTAGCCAAGCATGGTCGCCATGTTCGGGCGGATCATTCCCGCACCCTTGCTGATCCCGGTGACGGTGATGGTCACGCCGTCATGCTGGAACTGGCGGCTGGCGCCCTTGGGCAGGGTGTCGGTGGTCATGATCCCGGTGGCGGCAGCGGCCCAGTTGTCCACGGACAGATCGTCCAGGGCGGCCTGCAATGCGCCTTCGATTTTCTCAACGGGCAACGGCTCGCCGATCACGCCGGTGGAATACGGCAGTACCGCACTGGCATCGACCCCGGCCAGCTCAGCCAGCTTGGCGCAGGTACGGCTGGCTGCCGCCAGGCCCGGCTCGCCGGTACCGGCGTTGGCGTTGCCAGTGTTGGTCAGCAAGTAACGTACCGGGCCCTGTACACGCTGCTTGGCCAGGATCACCGGTGCGGCGCAGAACGCATTGAGGGTGAACACCCCGGCCACCGTCGAGCCTTCAGCGCAACGCATGACCACCACATCCTTGCGCCCCGGGCGCTTGATACCAGCCGAGGCGATACCGAGTTCGAAACCGGCAACCGGGTGCAACGTTGGCAAAGGACCAAGACCAACAGCCATGAATGCGCTCCTCTCAAGATGGGTGCACCGTCGGCATGAAAGACGGTGCTGCAAATGGAAAAACGCCGCGACGGCTGATGCCGTCACGGCGTGGGTGTTTCAGTGTCTGGCGTGGATCTTAGTTGATCTGGCCGTGACAGTGTTTGTACTTCTTGCCCGAACCGCAGTAGCACAGTTCGTTGCGACCCAGCTTCTGTTCATTGCGTACCGGCGCGGAAGCCAGGGCCACGTCAACCTCGACGCCCTCTTCCAATGCTTCGGGCTGGTCCAGGCCTGGGGCCTCGGCGTGCTCGAACTGCATGCGACGAGCCAGGGACTCGGCTTCCTGGCGCAGGCGCGCCTCTTCCTCGGCCGGGTCTTCGCGACGCACCTGGACGTGGGACAACACCCGGATCGAGTCGCGCTTGATGGAATCCAGCAGCTCGGAGAACAGGGTGAAGGACTCGCGCTTGTACTCCTGCTTGGGGTTCTTCTGCGCATAACCACGCAGGTGGATGCCGTGGCGCAGGTGGTCCATGGTCGACAGGTGGTCTTTCCACAGGTCATCCAGGACTCGCAGCACGATCTGCTTCTCGAAGGTGCGCAGCGCTTCGGCGCCGGCCTGGTCTTCTTTCTCGTTGTACGCGGTGATCAGCTCGTTGAGCAGCTTCTCACGCAGGGTTTCCTCGTACAGGTGATCGTCTTCGTCGAGCCATTGCTGGATCGGCAGGCTCACACCGAAATCGCTCTGGAGCGCAGCTTCCAGGCCTGCCACATCCCACTGCTCAGGCAGCGACTGTGGAGGAATGTGGGCACTGACGGTGGCGCTCAGCACGTCCTGGCGGAAGTCGGCGATGGTCTCGCCGATGTTGTCCGCAGCCAGCAGCGTGTTGCGCATGTGGTAGATCACCTTGCGCTGCTCGTTGTTGACGTCGTCGAACTCCAGCAGTTGCTTGCGGATGTCGAAGTTGCGGCCTTCGACCTTGCGCTGGGCCTTTTCGATGGCGTTGGTCACCATGCGGTGCTCGATCGCCTCGCCGGATTGCATGCCCAGGGCCTTCATGAAGTTCTTCACCCGATCGGAGGCGAAGATGCGCATCAGGCTGTCTTCCAGCGACAGGTAGAAGCGGCTGGAGCCGGCATCACCCTGGCGACCGGCACGACCACGCAACTGGTTGTCGATACGACGCGACTCATGGCGCTCGGAAGCGATGACCTGCAGGCCGCCGGATTCCAGCACCTGCTGGTGGCGTTTCTGCCAGTCGGCCTTGATCTGGGCAATCTGCTCGGGAGTCGGGTCCTCCAGGGAGGCGACTTCCACTTCCCAGTTGCCGCCCAGCAGGATGTCGGTACCACGACCGGCCATGTTGGTGGCGATGGTCAGGGCGCCAGGGCGACCCGCCTGGGCAATGATCTCGGCTTCTTTTTCGTGGAACTTGGCGTTCAGGACCTTGTGCTCGATGCCTTCCTTGTTGAGCAGGTTGGACATGTGCTCGGAGGTCTCGATGGTGGCGGTACCCACCAGCACCGGACGGCCCTGGGTCATGCAGTCCTTGATGTCGCTGATGATCGCGGCGTACTTCTCGTCCGCGGTCAGGAACACCAGGTCGTTGTAGTCCTTGCGCGCCAGCGGCTTGTTCGGCGGGATCACCATCACCTGCAGGCCGTAGATCTGATGGAACTCGAACGCCTCGGTATCGGCGGTACCGGTCATGCCGGACAGCTTGGTGTACAGGCGGAAGTAGTTCTGGAAGGTGGTGGAGGCCAGGGTTTGGCTCTCGGCCTGGATATTGAGGTTTTCCTTGGCTTCGATGGCCTGGTGCAAGCCCTCGGAGAGGCGTCGACCCGGCATGGTACGGCCGGTGTGTTCGTCCACCAGGACCACCTGGCCATCCTGCACGATGTACTCAACGTTGCGGTTGAACAGCTTGTGCGCCCGCAGGCCGGCATAGACGTGGGTCAGGAGACCCAGGTTATGGGCCGAGTACAGGCTCTCGCCCTCGGCCAGGAGGCCGACCTGAGTCAGCATCTCTTCGATGAACTGGTGACCGGCTTCGTTGAGCTCGACCTGACGGGTCTTCTCGTCGACGGTGAAGTGACCGGCCTTGGTGACCTGGCCTTCCACTTCCTCGATGTGCTGTACCAGGCGCGGGATCAGCTTGTTGATCTCGGTGTACAGGCGGGAACTGTCCTCGGCCTGGCCAGAGATGATCAGCGGGGTACGGGCCTCGTCGATGAGGATCGAGTCGACTTCGTCGATCACGGCAAAATTGAGCTCGCGCTGGAACTTCTCTTCCATGCTGAAAGCCATGTTGTCGCGCAGGTAGTCGAAACCGAATTCGTTGTTGGTGCCGTAGGTGATGTCGGCGGCGTAGGCGGCACGCTTCTCCTCCGGTGGCTGGAACGGCGTGACCACGCCGACGCTCAGGCCGAGGAATTCATACAGCGGGCGCATCCAGTTGGCGTCGCGGCGAGCCAGGTAGTCGTTCACCGTCACCACGTGCACGCCCTTGCCGGACAGTGCGTTGAGGTAGACGCCCAGGGTCGCCACCAGGGTCTTGCCCTCACCGGTGCGCATTTCGGCGATCTTGCCTTCGTGCAAGGTCATGCCACCGATCAGCTGCACGTCGAAGTGCCGCATCCCCATGATCCGCTTGCCGGCTTCACGGGCGACCGCAAAGGCTTCGGGCAGCAGTTTGTCGAGGGTTTCACCCTTGGCGATACGGGCCTTGAACTCTCCGGTCTTGGCACGCAATTGATCGTCCGAAAGGGCCACCATTTGCTCTTCGAAGGCATTGACGATCTGTACCGTCTTGAGCATGCGCTTGACTTCACGCTCGTTCTTGCTTCCAAAAAGTTTCTTTAACAAAGGCGCAAACATATCGGCAGGATCTTCCACACATAGGGTTGGAGGGCGGCCCCGTGAGTCGCCCGAGCAGCCCTCATGGCCGCATGCGAACGAGCATTCTACCCGGAAACGATGGTGAGGAAAGTGGCGTTATTCCACGATGCTGGCACAGCGCTTTGACGGGGCCCACCTAAAATAAGGGCTTTTCGTTGAACTTCAAGTGTATTCGCCACAGAAGTTGCTGATCACGATCAGCAAAAGGCAAGGAAACCACCGGCGAGACGAAAAAAATGCCAAGCCCGGTTTCCCGAGCGCTTTCTGCTACCATGGCCGCTCTGTAACTTCTGGTTTCTGATCATGGCATTTCGCCCCCTCGCGGCGCGCCCGCCCGCCGTCCTTCTGCGCGAAGCCAAGCCCCTGAAAGCCATACTGGGCCACGCCCAGCGCCTGGCACACCTGCAGCGCCTACTGGAAAGCCAACTCCAGCCGGCTGCTCGTGAACATTGCCATGTGGCCTCCTGGCGTGAAGGCAGCCTGCTGTTGATCGTCACCGACGGTCATTGGGCCACTCGCCTGCGCTACCAGCAAAAGCGCTTGCAACGCCAATTGCAGGAGTTCGAAGAGTTCGCCCGCCTGACACGCATTCTGTTCAAGGTCCAGCCTCCCACCGTCCAACGTAGTGCGACCGGACACACCCTGGATCTGTCGAACAGCGCGGCGCAAACCATCCAGGCCACAGCCGAGGGCATTACCGACCCCAAGCTGCGCGCCGCCCTGGAGCGCCTGGCCAGCCACGCCAAGCAACGGGATTGACTCAACGACGCTTGCTGCCCCCCAGCAACGACCCCATCAGGCCGCGTACCAACTGGCGCCCCAGCTGATTGGCTGCCTGGCGCATCGCCGACTTCAGTGCCTGGCCAGCTGCCGTCCCCAGGAACTCCCCGGCCCGATCGGCCAGGCTCGGCTCTTCGGCGACCGGTTTGCCAGGCGCCGCTTGGGCATCCGGGGCCAACTCCTTGCGCCCCATCAGCACCTCATAGGCCGATTCACGATCGATAGGCTTGTCATAACGCCCCAGCAGCGGTGAGCTGGCGATCAGGGCCCTGCGCTCGGCGTCGCTCAGCGGCCCGATACGCGACTGGGGAGGCGCTACCAGCACGCGCTGGACCATTTCTGGCGTGCCCTTGTCCTGCAAGGTACCCACCAGTGCCTCGCCAATGCCCAACTCGGTCAGTACCGCCAATGCATCGAAGGCAGGGTTGGGCCGGAAACCGTCGGCGACAGCCCGTAGCGACTTCTGCTCCTTGGCGGTGAATGCCCGCAAGCCATGCTGGATGCGCAAACCCAACTGAGCCAGCACATTGTCTGGCAGGTCGCCTGGCGATTGGGTCACGAAATACACCCCCACGCCCTTGGAGCGAATCAGGCGTACCACTTGCTCGAGCCGGTCCTGCAGGGCCTTGGGGGTACCGGCGAACAGCAGGTGCGCTTCATCGAAAAACAACGCCAGCAGCGGTTTCTCGGCATCGCCACGCTCCGGCAACTGCTCGAACAGTTCCGCCAGCAACCATAAAAGGAAGGTGGCATAGACCTTAGGTGCCTCATGCACCAGGCGGCTGGCATCGAGCAGATGGATGCGCCCGCGCCCGTCCGCGGCCGGCTGCAGTATGTCCTCCAGTTGCAATGCTGGTTCGCCGAACAGCGATTCGGCCCCCTGCTGCTCCAGGGTCGCCAGGCGTCGTAGCAGCGCCTGGCTGGAGCCGGTGGTCATCAAGGCTGCGTCCTCGCCCAATAGCTGCGGGTTGTCCTTGAGGTGATTGAGCAGTGCCTTGAGGTCCTTCAGGTCCAGCAACAACAGACCTTCGCGGTCCGCCACCTTGAACGCGGCATACAACGCCGACTGCTGGCTGTCGGTAAGTTCCAGCAAGCTGCCCAGCAACAGCGGGCCCATTTCACTCAGGGTGGTACGCAAGGGGTGGCCGGATTGCCCATGGACATCCCACAAGGTCACCGGGTAAGCCTGGGGCTGGTGGTTGAGCCAGGGCATCCCGGCAATCCGCTCGGCCACCTTGCCCTGGGGATTGCCCGCCGCCCCGAGACCACAAAGATCGCCCTTGATGTCTGCGGCAAACACCGCCACCCCCGCATCGCTGAAGGCCTCCGCCAGACGCTGCAGGGTGACGGTCTTGCCGGTACCGGTGGCACCGGCCACCAGGCCATGGCGGTTAGCCAGGCGCATGGCCTGGGCGATCGGCTGGCCGTCGAGGCCGGCACCGATGATGAGTTGCGATGAGTCAGGCATTTTGTCACCCCTGGTTAATCTTTGGCCTTACACGGTCGATATTAAGAAATGATGGATCAGAAGTATCTGAAATAAAGGTCAGGTAATTCCTTAGGGACAGATGGAGATATCAGCTTACTTATAACACCGCCTTTTCTGCGCGCCGTTCCAACCCGATGCCCTGGACTCAAAGACCTTAGCGGAACCCCAAGCCATGAACAAAAATCTGCGCTTCAGCCACAAGATCCTGCTTGCCGCCTCGCTTATCGTCATAGCTGCCTTTGCACTATTCACGCTCTATAACGATTACCTGCAACGTAACGCCATCCGTGATGATCTGGACAACTATCTTCAGGAAATGGGCAACGTCACAGCGAAAAATATTCAGACCTGGCTCGCCGGCCGAGCCCTCTTGGTCGAAAACCTTTCCCAGTCGGTGGCCCTGAACCCCGATCCGGCCAATGTCAGCGACCTGCTTGAGCAAAAAGCCGTGACCTCGACATTCATGGGTGCCTACCTGGGCAACAAGGACGGCTCCTTCATCATCCGTCCGGACAGCAAGATGCCGGATGGCTACGACCCGCGCGCGCGCCCCTGGTACAAGAGTGCCGAAAGCACCAATGGTTCGGCCCTGACCGAACCTTATGTCGACCTCGCCTCCGGGCAACTGGTGATTTCCATCGTCGACAGCGTGATCAAGAACGGCCAGCGCATCGGCGCGGTAGGCGGCGACCTGAGCCTGCAGGTGATCGCCGACAGCATCAACGCCCTGGACTTCGACGGCATGGGCTACGCCTTCCTGATCAGCGCCGATGGCAAGGTCCTGGTGCATCCGGACAAGAACCTGGTGATGAAGAATCTCAAGGACATCTATCCCCAGGACACGCCAAAAATCAGCGGCGACCTGAGCGAAGTCAGCGTCGATGGCAAGACACGTATCGTCACCTTCACCCAGATCAAGGGCCTGTCCTCGGTGAACTGGTACATCGGCCTGTCGGTGGACAAGGACAAGGCCTTTTCCATGCTCAAAGAGTTTCGCACCTCGGCGGTCATTGCGACCCTGACCGCCGTGGCCCTGACCATTGCCCTGCTGGGCCTGTTGATCCGCCTGCTGATGCAACCGCTGCACGTCATGACCCGGGCCATGGAAGACATCGCCGACGGTGAAGGTGACCTGACCCGACGCCTGAATATCCAGAACCACGATGAGTTCGGCATCCTCGGCACTGCCTTCAACCGTTTCGTGGAACGCATCCACGGCTCGATCCGTGAAGTGTCCTCGGCCACCGAGCACGTCAACGAAGTTGCACTGCGTGTGGTCAGCGCATCCAACTCATCGATGCTCAACTCCGACGAACAAGCCAGTCGCACCAACAGCGTCGCGGCCGCCATCAATCAACTGGGTGCCGCAGCCCAGGAAATCGCTCGCAATGCTGCCCAGGCCTCGCAACAAGCCAGCGATGCCCGCAACCTGGCCGAAGATGGCCAGCAAGTGGTGGATCGCAGCATCCAGGCGATGAACCAGCTCTCCGACATGATCAGCGCCTCCAGCAACAACATCGAGACCCTCAACAGCAAGACGGTGAACATCGGCCAGATCCTTGAAGTGATCACCAGCATTTCCCAGCAAACCAACCTGCTGGCGCTCAACGCGGCCATCGAAGCGGCACGGGCCGGCGAGGCCGGACGCGGGTTCGCCGTGGTTGCCGACGAGGTGCGCAACCTGGCCCACCGTACCCAGGAGTCGGCGCAACAGGTGCAGACCATGATCGAGGAGTTGCAGGTGGGCGCCCGAGAATCCGTCAGCACCATGAGCAACAGTCAGCGCCACAGCCAGGACAGCGTGGAAATCGCCAACCAGGCCGGGGAACGCCTCAACAGCGTGACTCAGCGGATCGGCGAGATCGATGGCATGAACCAGTCGGTAGCCACCGCCACCGAGGAACAGACCTCTGTGGTGGAATCCATCAACATGGATATCACCGAGATCAATACCCTGAACCAGGAGGGCGTGGAAAACCTGCAAGCGACCCTGCGCGCCTGCTCCGACCTGGAGCAGCAAGCTACACGCCTGAAGCATCTGGTGGGCAGTTTCAGGATCTGAGTATCGGGGCGAATGCCCGACAGGCCGGCTCCTGATCAGGAGCCGGCTGCCAGCCTCAGCGCGATTGCGCTTCGGGATCTTGTTGCAGCTGTTCCCATAACTGCGCAGCCCCCGGGAACTCGGTGCCATCCTCGGCGTCGAGTTCATCGGGGTCATAGCGGCTCAGGCAGCCCTCGCCAAGCACGGCGGGGGCCTGAGAGGTGGCTTTATCCAGAGGATTGGTCATGGGCTGACCTCATCGATTGCAAACCAGGAGCGGGATATTCAGCACCCGCTCGTGATTTTTTTCAATCAGAACACCACGGTCTTGTTGCCGTGCACCAGCACGCGGTCTTCCAGGTGGTAGCGCAGGCCACGAGCCAGGACCATCTTCTCCACGTCACGACCAAAACGCACCATGTCCTCGATGCTGTCGCTGTGACTGACTCGCACCACGTCCTGCTCGATGATAGGGCCGGCATCCAGCTCTTCGGTGACGTAGTGGCAAGTAGCGCCAATCAGCTTCACACCGCGCAAGGAAGCCTGGTGATAAGGCTTGGCACCGACGAAGGATGGCAGGAAGCTGTGGTGGATGTTGATCACTTGCTGGGCGTATTCCTGGCACAGCTGTGGCGGCAGGATCTGCATGTAGCGCGCCAGCACCACCACATCCGCACCATGCTCCTTGACCAGGCGCGAGACTTCGGCGAAAGCCGGCTGCTTGTCCTTTGGATCAACCGGGACATGGAAAAACGGAATGCCGTGCCATTCGACCATGCTGCGCAGGTCGTCGTGATTGGAAATCACACAGGGGATATCGCAGTCCAGCTCATTGCTGTGCCAGCGGTGCAGCAGGTCGGCCAGGCAGTGGGATTCACGGCTGGCCATCAGTACCACGCGCTTTTTCTCGGCGGTATCGGTGATCCGCCAATCCATCGAGAACTCTTCGGCGATCGGCGCAAAAGCCTCGCGAAATGCTTCCAGGCCAAACGGCAGGGAGTCGGCACGGATCTCGTGGCGCATGAAGAACCAACCACTCTGGTTGTCCGAATGGTGGCTCGCTTCGGTGATCCAACCGTTATGGGAGGCCAGAAAGTTACTGACTTTGGCAACGATGCCAACGCGGTCAGGGCAAGAAATCACCAACCGAAAGGTGCGCATGAGGGGGAAACTCCAGAACTTCGCAAAGGTCGCCATTCTAGCCATTACGCAGCAAAACTGCAGTATTCATTGCACCTGGACACCACCGCTAGAGCCCAAGCGGGGCCTTGGCACGGCTTTAACGACTAGTAGTCACGGGACCAAACCAGACACTTGGGAAACTCTGAAAAAGACTTTCTGATTTGGCAAAATACCGCGACCCCACCCACCGAGTTTCCCGATGAAGCAGATGACCTTCGCCGACGCCGAGTACGCTGGCAAGCGCAAGCAAACCCGCAAGGAGTTGTTCCTGATCGAGATGGATCGGGTGGTGCCGTGGAAGGGCTTGATTGCTTTGATCGAGCCACATTATCCGAAAGGTGAAGGTGGCCGTCCGGCCTACCCGTTGATGGCGATGCTGCGTGTGCATCTGCTGCAGAACTGGTTCGGCTACAGCGATCCAGCGATGGAGGAAGCGCTGTACGAAACCACGATCCTGCGCCAGTTTGCCGGGCTGAACCTGGAGCGCATCCCCGACGAAACCACCATTCTCAACTTCCGCCGCTTGCTGGAGAAACACGAGCTGGCGGCCGGCATCCTCGCTGTCATCAATGGCTATCTGGGCGACCGCGGCCTGTCGCTGCGCCAGGGCACCATCGTCGATGCAACGCTGATCAATGCGCCCAGTTCGACCAAGAACAAGGACGGCAAGCGCGACCCGGAAATGCACCAGACCAAGAAGGGAAACCAGTATTATTTTGGCATGAAGGCCCACATCGGCGCCGATGACGAATCGGGTCTGGTGCACAGCGTAGTGGGCACGGCGGCCAATGTGGCGGATGTCACCCAGGTGGACAAATTGCTGCATGGCGACGAAAACGTGGTCTGCGCCGATGCAGGCTACACCGGTGTCGAAAAGCGGCCCGAGCATGAAGGACGTGAAGTTATCTGGCAGGTGGCGGCACGCCGCAGCACCTACAAAAAACTCGATAAGCGCAGCGTGCTGTACAAAGCCAAGCGCAAGATTGAAAAGGCCAAGGCTCAGGTGCGCGCCAAGGTCGAGCATCCGTTCCGGGTAATCAAGCGCCAGTTCGGTTACACCAAGGTGCGCTTTCGCGGCTTGGCCAAAAACACGGCGCAACTGGTGACACTGTTCGCTCTGTCGAACCTGTGGATGGCGCGCCGACATTTACTGACGAATGCAGGAGAGGTGCGCCTGTAATGCGGGAAATGGCCACCGGAGTGGGGTCCGGGTGGCGAAAACGTAAGAAATACTCGTCGAATTGATTGTTTTTTGATCATTTGGCGAGTTTAAAAGTTGCGCTAGGTGGTATGCCGGGGAAATACATGGCTACTTCAGACCATCC